>Ga0307374_10000555_pt1 | contig 71271 bp, 62 predicted proteins | sample OX3MG_FD_202532 | JGI IMG/M metagenome (GOLD analysis project Ga0307374, IMG submission 202532) | Soil microbial communities from Risofladan, Vaasa, Finland - OX-3 | ecosystem: Environmental > Terrestrial > Soil > Coastal area > Acid sulfate soil | place: Finland: Risofladan, Vaasa | collected... | reverse complement strand
ACGGCCGCCTGGATGAAGACGTGATAGGCGTGCAGCTTGCGCCTGACGGCGTCGCGGTAGTCCGGCGACGCACGATGGAGGTGCTGGTTGCCGCTGCGGCGGCGCAGCGGCTTCATGTCGGACATCCGGAAGTGGTCGCTGAACGAGCCGATCAGCCGCACCGCCTGCTTGAACGTAGGCTCGCTCTTGAAGCGCAGCGGCTCCTGCGCACCACCGGCGCACCACCCGCCGAGATCGCCGTTGCGATCGAGACGACGCACGGCCCCGTGGTCGGGACGCGCTGATCGACCGAGGCTTCCGGGTCTACGCCATCAACCCAAAGCAACTCGACCGCTTCCGCGACCGCTATAGTATGGCCGGCGCCAAGGATGACACCCGCGACGCCGACACGCTCGGCCGCAGCTTGCGTACCGACCCCGAGGCGTTCCGCGCGCTCAGCCCCGCCAACCCTCTGATCGTGCAGTTGCGCGAGGCCACCCGCACCGCCGCCGACCTCACCAGGGATCTCGGCCGGCTGACCAATCAGTGCCGCGATCTGCTCTGGCGCTATTATCCGCAAATGCTGGCGCTGGACGACAATCTCGCGGCGCCTTGGTTGCTCGAACTGTGGCAGCACGCGCCCACGCCAGCGAAAGGCGCCAGGCTGCACAAGGAGACCATCGCGCGGATCCTCAAGGCCCACCGCATCCGGCGTCTCGATGCCGACCAGTTGCACACCATCCTGAAGGAGCCGCCGCTGCCCTCCGCCCCGGGCGTGGTCGAGGCCGCCACCAGCCACATCCGCTTGCTGCTGCCGCGCATCCGCCTGCTCAACCGCCAGATCAAGGCGGTGCATGCCGACATCGACGCGCTCTGCAAGCAATTGGCCGGACCGCAGACCATCGAGCCGGGGCAGAGCGTGCCGGGGCAGACCATCGAGCAGCGTGACGTGGCGATCCTGCACTCCGTGCCAGGGGTCGGAAGGATCGTCGGCGCCACGCTGCTCGCCGAGGCAAGCGAACCTCTGCGCCGCCGAGACTACCACGCCATCCGCACCTTGGCAGGCCAGGCGCCGGTCACCAAACGCAGCGGCAAGAGCTGCTTCGTGCAGCGGCGGCTGGCCAGCAACAAGCGGCTGGCCAATGCGATGTGTCACTGGGCACGCGTCGCCGCGGTGCGCGATCCAAGCAGCAAGCAACGCTACGCCGCGTTACGCGCCCGCGGATGCAGCCACGGTAGAGCGTTGCGCAGCCTGGCCGACCGGCTGCTGAAGCTGGTGTGCACACTGCTGCAGCGTCAGCTGCCGTTCGATCCAAACCATGACGCAAAGGAGGCCGCCGTTGCGTAGGTCGAGCCGTTGCACGGCATGACATAGGGCAGAGCATCATGAGTGTTTCTTGGTTCGGCTGGGGCGGCGTTTCTTCATCCCGGCCTGCTGACGCTCGCGCCGCGCGCGCAGCCGCGGTCAAGGATGGCCGAAGGCCACCGCCACAGGCGGCGCGCAGCGACCTTGACGGCGGCGAGCATGATGCCAGCCTCACAGCAGGATGGGCAAAAAAGACCAGCGTCAGGCATTTTTTCGCTTGAACATAAAGGTGAGAGGTCCATGCACCAAAACGCCCCGGGCGCGGCACGATCACCTCCCCGACACCGGCCTGCGCCGCCGCACAGCCAAAAGCCGATGCACCAGAACGCGCCCCGACGAAGCACAGGGGCAGCGGGACCATCCCGGTCGGCCGCGCAGCGCGCCGCTGGCTGCGGGGGCAAAAGCTCATGCACCAGAACCACCCTGAAGGCCCCCGGCCATAACGCGAGCCAGCACGTTTCGGCCCGGGGGACCCGGCTGGCGCTGCTTGCGGTCAGCAGGTGACGTTGGCACTGGCTCACCGCCCGGCCATGACACGGAGCGCAGTGCCGGCCTCGGTGGGTCAGGCTGGAGGGTGCCTGGTATCAGACCTTGATCAGCAGGTCGTCGCCCTCCGCCTTCACTTCGAACACCGCCAGGTCCACGTCGGCGGGCGCGCACAGCGCCTTGCCGGAGCGTATGTCGAACCGGGCGGCGTGCAGCGGGCATTCGATGCAGCCATCCTCCAGCCAGCCTTCGTGCAACTGGGCGTATTCATGGGTGCAGATATTGTCGGTGGCGCGAAACTCGCCGCCCGGCAGGTGATAGACCGCGATTTCCTTCCCGCCGACGCGGACCTGGATCACGGTATTTTCCGCGACATCCGCCCGCGCCGCCACGCGCACCCATCCGGCCTCCGCCATGTCTGTCTCCTATGTGTCGATGCGCGCAGCATGCCAGCGCCCGGGCGCGCGGCCAACCCGTCGTATTGGGGGTCCGATCCGCTTGGGTGACCGGTGCCGCCGCAGCGGATATTACGGTGCCATGCCGAGCGACTCCGACAAGCCCGTCGTCCTCCAGGTGCTGCCTTCGCTGGTCACCGGCGGGGTGGAGCGCGGCACCATCGAGATCACCCAGGCGGTGGCCGAAGCCGACGGCATCGCCCTGGTGGCCAGCGCCGGCGGTCCGCTGGCGAAGGCGGTACTGCGGGCCGGGGGGCGGCACGTCACCTTGCCGCTCGACAGCAAGAACCCGTTCGTCATCTGGCGCAACGCCGCCCGGCTGGAAGCGCTGATCCGGGCCGAGAACGTCACCATCGTGCACGCCCGCTCGCGCGCGCCGGCCTGGTCCGCCTGGCTCGCCTGCCGCCGTACCGGCGCGCATTTCGTGACCACCTACCACGGCGTCTATAACGAGGACCTGCCGTTCAAGAGGCGCTACAACGCGGTGATGGCGCGGGGCGAAATCGTCATCACCGCCAGCCGCTATGTGGCGGAGCAGATCGTCGCCCGGCACCGCGTTTGCCGCGGCCGGATCCGGGTGATCCCGCGCGGCGTCGATCCGGCGGTGTTCGACCCGGCCGCCGTCGCGCCGGACCGCCTCGCGCGGCTGGCGGCCGCGTGGCGGCTGCCGGACGGCGTGCCGACCGTCGTGCTGCCCGGACGCCTCACAGCCTGGAAGGGACAATCGGTGCTGCTGTCCGCCGTCGCCCGGCTGGCGCGCCGCGACGTGTGCTGCGTGCTGGCGGGTTCCGACCAGGGGCGCCAGCGCTACAGCGCGCAGCTTGTGCGCCAGGCGGAGCGGTTGGGAATCGCCGAGCGGGTGCGGCTGGTCGGCAATTGCGACGACATGCCGGCCGCGCTGATGCTGTCGGACGTGGTGGTGCACGCCTCGGTCCGCCCGGAGGCGTTCGGCCGCGTGGTGATCGAGGCGCAGGCGATGGGCCGCCCGGTGATCGCCGCCGATCTGGGCGGTCCGGTGGAGACGGTGCGGCATGGCGAGACCGGGTGGCGCGTTCCACCGGGCGATCCCACCGCGCTGGCTGCCGCGATCGATGCGGCGCTGGCACTGCCCGAGGCGGAACGCCGGGGGCTGGGCCAGCGCGCGCGGCAGGCGGTGCAGCGCGGCTATACGGTGCGGGCCATGCAGGAGGCGACGCTCGACGCGTACGAGGCGCTGCTGGGCGAGTGACCGCTCGTGCATCACGACCGCTGGCCCGACAGCAACCTTGCGGCGGCACGGATGCGGCATACAGTCCCTGGTCGCTCCGGCGCCAGCGGCGGCACCACCCAGCGGCCGGTCCTGTTCAGGCAGGTCGCCGGGGCCGCGGGGGCGGGCCCAGCGCGGGCTTGCGCGGGTCGCGCATGACGGTGTCTGGTATGGCTGGCCCGGCACGCCGTCAGGCCGGAAGCGGCAACAGGAGGCGACAGCATGGCGCAACGACTGACCGAGGCGGAGCGTGCCGCCTTGCGCACCGGCCTGCCCGAGTGGGGCACGGTGGAAGGCCGCGACGCGATAAGCCGGGAATTCCGGTTCAAGGATTTCAGCCAGGCCTGGGGCTTCATGGCGCGCGTCGCGCTGCTGGCGGAGCAGCACAACCATCATCCGGACTGGTCGAACGTGTGGGCGACCGTGCGGATCGCGCTGTCCACCCACGATGCCGGCGGGCTGACCGAGAAGGACGTGGCGCTGGCACGCGCGATCGACGCCTTGCTGGCGTGAGTGGGGTCACCTTCCCGGAACGTGCGTTGGCGATCCGCCGGGCCACGGCCCGGCTGTGCGGCCGGCTGGGCTGGGCGCCGCTGCACGAGGTGACCCTGCCGAACGGCCGTCGCGCCGATATTCTCGCCCTGCGCCCGGACGGGTGCTTCGCCTGCATCGAGGTGAAGTCGGGGCCTCGGGATTTCCTGACCGACCTGAAATGGCAGGAGTACCGGGAGTTCTCCGACGCGCTGTTCTTCGCGGTGGATGCCGATTTCCCGCGGGACCTGCTGCCGTCGGAGACCGGACTGATCGTCACCGCGGGACTGGAGGCCGACCTGCTGCGCGAGGCGCCGGCGTATAAGCTGGCGGGCGCTCGGCGGCGGGCGCTGTTGCAGCGGTTCGCGTGGCTGGCGGCCGGGCGGCTGGCGGCGCTGGAGGATCCCGGCGGGGTGGCCGATCTGCGCGCGGCGCTGCGGGTGGAGTGAGGCTGGGAGGAAGCGATGAACCGAGCGGTCGCCGCGGCGACGGTGCGATCCCGGGAATTCGCGGGGTCGGGTGTCATGGTCCATGGGCTGCTGCCGCTGTGCGGCTCGATCCGGCCTGGTTAGCAGCCGACGGCGTCTCGCTGGTGTCTCGTTTCGCGACACGGGAGACTGAGGCGCATGGGGTGAGATGCGGCCCGTGCGGTTGATCCACGAGATCGCGATGTCCGTCCGCTGATCCGCGTTCCCCGTTATGGCGCAGGTGCGAAGGAAGGCTCTCCCTCCGCTTGTGGAAGGGGGTTGGGGGGATGGGGCGGTCGGCGTGGTTGGCAACCGACGGCGTCTCATCAGCGTCTCGTTTCGCGACATGGGAGACTGGGGCGCATGGCGTGAGAGACGGCCGGCGCGGGGGCTGGACGGGCAGCCTGCCATTCCACGCTGAGAGGCGCTCGGGGCGCGACACGGTTGGCAACCGACGGCGTCTCACCAGCGTCTCGTTTCGCGACATGGGAGACTGGGGCGCGTGGCGTGAGAGACGGCCGGCGCAGGGGCTGGACGGGCAGCCTGCCATGCTTCGGTCGCAGGTGCGTTTGGTGGCGCCGCAAGGACGTTGCCACGGAGTTGGCCAACGGCCGGGGCCGCGCCGCCATGCAGGGGAATCGGGTGAAGGGGGTTGCCGGTTCTTTTCGATCGTCCAGACGGACCCCCGGATTCGGAAATGCCACCAGTGGGCGCGCCTGGATTCGAACCTTTCCGAGATCCCCCTTCACCCGATTGCCCTGCGCCGTCATGGCTGAAAAATGGCCTGGGCGGTCCGCGGGACGGCCTCGTGGGCTATTTTCATAGTAGAATAAGCGGAGGGCCGCGTGAGTCGTGCCGGTACCGCACGGCGGGGGGCTGGCTGGGCGATCCGCGTTGTGCCGCGGGCGCAGCCGACAGCGCCGCGTTCGGCCCGGCTCCTGTGGCCTTGCGTGGCCCTCGGCGCTTGCTTCGTGGTGAAATCCTTTCGCAGCAGCATCCCGCACGGACCTTCCGGGCGGGGACTCGGCTTCACTCCGCGGCGGCGGTCATTTCGTCGAGAGCGCGCAGAGCCGGTGTGGTGCCGGTGACGATGGCATGCACCAGGTCGTCGTCGGGAGGGCCGTAGGTGCAGTCGGGCGGCAGGCCGCCGTAGTGCCGGATCTCCCGGGCACGATTGGGATAGACGACGGCGTAGTAGTCGGCCTCGGTGGACAGGTCGCGAGGCGGGTCGTCCGCCTCGGCCGGGATCGCCATGCGCGGGGACTGGCGGGCCGGCACGGGGGCGGCTTGCGCCGGCAGGGGTGCGGCGGCTGGTGCGGGCACGGGCGCCGGTGGCGGAGCAGGGGCCGGTGCGGGCGCCGGGGGTTCGGCGATCGCCGCGGGCTCGGGCGCCGGCGGTGCGGGCGGCGATGGTCCGGCGGCGGGTGTGGCCGGCAGCGGACCGGCGGCCAGCGCCTGCTGCATCGAACTTGTGACGATGTGCTGCGTCCATTCGTCGGCGTTGAGCGCGGCGCTGTTCTGCTCGCGCTTGTGGCGCACTGCCCGCGCGCGCAGCAAATGCCCATGGGCGCCTTGCGACGCCCGCATCATGGCGACGTACTGGGCGTTGAGCCGCATGACGACGTTGATGTCGCCTTCATGCTTGCGCAGCAGCCGCAGCACATCGTCGGCCTGGGCGCGGGCGGCGACGCACTGGGCGGCGAAGCCGGCCTCGTTGGCGTTGGTCGGCAGCATGGCGGCCACCGCGTCGATGGCGGCGTCGTTGCGGGCGAGCAGGGCTTCTTGCGTGTCGTTGACCGGTGGCGGCAGGACGGCTGTGAGGCTGTGGATGAGCTGGTAATAGGCGCGCGCGGGGAGAGCGAGGAGTAGGTCGGGCGAGTGCGGCTGCGAGTAGGTGTCCATGGCTGGGTTTATAGGCCATTATAGGAATTAAGTCAAGTGGGCGCGGGCGCCGCTGGAGGGGGGATTGCCTTTGAACCATTTGGGTGGTCCGGAGCGCGCCAGGCGTCGCCTATGATCGGGGGCTCGGCCAAGCAAGCAAGGCTTTAACAGTAGGGTCGAGGAGAGGCGCGGTATCGCTTGCACGACCGGTTTCCCCGGCCCGTTCATCAAACCGGACGTGCGGATTTCCCGCATCCGGCTTTCCGACTGGCTTCATGACATACGCACGACATGGCGTCTTTCCGCCGCAGGTGTCGCAGCCTCGGCACACCAAGCTCGCCGAACACCGCTTCCATGCTGAACGGCCCGATGCTTCGCGGCGGCATCTTATGACGCCGGACCAGGAAGGTCCGCACACGGTCATACAGATGGGCTTCGAGCACCCGGTCCGTGACGTAGTGGGTTCCGGGACTGAAGTAGCCGCACCATCCCCGCAACAAACGGTTCAGCGTGCCGCCGCGTACCTCGCCCGATGGCCCCTTGTTGCCCGGTACCAGGATCGCACCCACCTTGTCCTTCAGACGCTGCACACTCTTGTTCGACGGGCTTACCCCTCCGGCCGCAACGGGGGTCGTCCAAGGCCGGCGGCTTGCACCAGCGTGCGAGCCGGAGCGTTGCCGGAGTCCCGTGGCTTTGGCATGCCGGGCATGGGTTCGGGCGCATCTGCTCTGTCGAGCGGGTCATTTCCCACCTATGCGTAGAGCTCTGACGAACCCGGCGTATCGGCGGTAGTGACGCAATTTGAAATTGACTCCTGCTCAAGCATCCCCACCTATCCTGAGAGCCGAAAGGACCCTTCCCGTGGACCTTCCAGAATGGCGCGCATATCTTGTGCGATTGATGGGATTCCTTGACCAGAGTATCGCCTATTTTCGCGAGCGGAGGCATGATCTGGCCTGTCGGGAAGGATGCAGCTGAGGCGTCCAGCGGTCACCATGCTGATCTGATCAAATATCGGAACGACGCAACCTCTTGGCTAGCTATACTGCCACCTGAGTATCAGCAACCGCACGAGGCTGGCGCGGCTTGTATGGACCGCGCTTCTTCGGGGGAGCCTCGCGAGCTTCGATCAGTGTCACGATATCAGATACCGTCATAGCACTCTTGATCAGCCCGGCGGCTTCGGCCGGTGTCATGCGCGGCGCTTTGTGATCACGACAGAAATTGTGAAACACCACATATAGCGCCATCATGTGATAGTGCGCTTCGGCGCTCTTGCTGAACGCGTTCGTTAGCCTTGTGAAGCGCCGAATGCCCATGCGTAGATTGAGGTTTTGGCGCTCGACGTATGACGTGTAAATGTGCTTCGGATCGGGGCGGCCCTCAATAATCTCTTTGCGGGCACCGATGCACTCACCGGGGCTATACCTGCCAGCCCCTGGCGCATCGCCATACATTTTGATAAGCATTGCGTAATCGACACCAACGCCGAAGGCTGTCTCGACCGCTTCCAAATATGCCTTGTGTCCGTCGCTCGTTAACTGCACCCTGTCGGCGAGACGTTCAGCCATGTCCTGCATAAGCGCATGCGTCGCCTCTCCGCCGCGATTGCCGACCAGATAGCTAATAATGAGCTTGCTGTCCGCGTCCAAGCCAAGCCACGTCCAAAGGTTCCCCGCCATTTCCGGGGCTGCCTTCGCGGTCGGAACGTTCTTTTGCTTCGCATAGCAGAACGACCAAATCTCATCGCACTGCACCCGCTTCGCGTGAACGTTCCGGACCGCCTTGTCGTGGAACTCGGCACATGCCTCGCCGGCTTGGCGCAGCAACGTACACACCGTGTTGTACGAGACGCCGGACACGCGAGACGCGGCCCGCATAGACATGCCTTCGCACAGAAGGGCGAGTACCTGGATGCGTTCGGCGCGAGCGAGCTTGTTCATGCGACATTTGATACTGCCGCATGCGTGGTCCGTCAAGCATCATTCGGTATGAAATCAGGCGGTCCGCAATTCAGCCAACTCTTGTCTTGTTTTCAGGATGAGCCTCTCAGCCAGAGCTTGGCCCTCCCGCCCTGATTGCTCGACATAGTCATCCGACAGTCGCGTTGGTGTGGTCACGGGACGCCGGCCTTCCTCGTCAGCGGAAGGTCGAGGAGCCGTATCGTCGTCTTTTCTCCCGCTCATGGTCTACCTTTCCGTTCCTCGGGACTCGGCCCACTGCATGAGACACATTATATGGGTTATCTCCTGGGTTTCAAGTAGTTGGTAATGTAGGAATGATTCAGGTCTGCCGAAAAGTAATGCTTCCTCTTGATCCATATGAACCCGTCATGCTTGGATATGACCGCAACATCGATCGGTCCTCCGACTGTCTCAAGATCAAGGGATATCTTTTGCTTTAACGCAGTAAGACTGACTAGGTTCTCCGCAAGAGCCGCGAGTTCTGGCTTGTCCAGAAAGTCGACTGTGTCGTATAGCGGTTTAACGAAATGATCGTGCCTTCGATCTGCCATGCTTGCGATAAAATCGGTCGCCTTATTCTCGAATATCTTGCGCAGCGCCTCTATCTTGTCGGGATCGGCAACGGAAAAATGCGCAGCAACTTCGGATGCTAATCCAGGCAGCAGACCCGCGACGCCGTCATCGATGAATCTCTGATAGCCCGGGTCCACTCCGCACATAAAGAGTTGTGCGGCATTACGTTGCGCATACGCTCTTATTATTGACTGGTTCTCGTGATCTATGCGCGTGGGATCGTCCGTAGATATCTTGAGAATTCCGAATATCTTTCCTTCCACCTCGTGCTCGATAATGCCAGGATAGTGCTGCTCGCTGCCGTACCCCGCTACAACAATGCCGCAGGAGGCGTCCGATATCCTGTTACTAAGAATCCATTCTGATATGAGGGCTGCCATCTGGGAAGCCTTCTGGTCCCCGAGCGGTGGCCCATCAAATTCTTCGTTGATAGCGCGTTCAATTATACCGCCGTATCTCGCATCCACTTCCAACTGCGTTATGTGGGCCAGTTGAGCGAATCTGCCAGCTTTAGCGAGACCATTCCGAAGCCTAGCAAGAACCTTGTCTAACGCATCCTCCATTTCTACCGTGAAGCCAGACCGGTCGCGGGCGATTTTTCTAGACCGACACTCCCGATTGAAGCGCTGCTTAATCGTGTCGGCATGATCGGCCGCTATCGCTGCGAAATTGCGCCTATCTGTCTTGTCATCCGATGGAGTAAACGAAGCCAAGAACTCGACGAACTCGCTCGAATAGTCCTCAAGTTTGGGGCGAGATGCATCATGTAGCTTTTCACGGAATTCCTTTATCGCGATTTCTACAGGTAGCGTATCAACCTCGACAGAGCCGTACGTGAGTATACCGACAGGGTGAAATTTCGAAAGAGTGAATAACTTATTGCTGGTGTTGTATGTCTTATCGCCGCGATTGCTGGTGATAGTGACAATACTGTCAGCTGCCAGCGCCACACCTAGCTTATTGAGAACGGCGACTTCAGCGGTCATCTTTCCATCGCGCGGCAGCGGCCCGGCAAGCAATCTCGCGGCGCTCGTCGGCGCTCAGCTTATCGGCGCGCGCCCTTCCCCCTCGTTGGCCGCCGAGCCTCCCCAGGGCGACGGCCGCAGGGTTCTTCGGACGGTGCATCGCACCCTGACCATCTGTTACGAATTCGTCAAGGGATTCTGTCACCTCTCCCGTCGCCAGCCGCACCACCATGACGGCAGCCTGGGCGGGGTCCTCGGGTCGGCGCTCGCCGCGCGGTCCTCTGGCCATGACGGCCCTCCTTATGCCTAGTTCCAGGTTAACCTACGGTAAACGTCCCTGGCAGACAAAGGTTGACCGGTCAAGCATCCGCCGATTTCAAATTGCGTCACTACCCCGAGATGGTTGGTGATGTCAGCCATCGTGACATTGTTCGGATTGCCCTCCGGGATGAAGATCGCTCGCAGTTTCAGTGAGTCGTAGCCGAGCGGATTGTTGTCACTCACAGGCGTGGTATCCGATGTCACATTATGTATTCTAACAGAAACCGCCCGAACTTGTCAACCGCTAACGCGAGGGGCAGCAATTCTCATTATGGCGGAGTGTCGAAATTTTTGAATCCGGAGGGTTGGCGGTACGAATCAGCATTGCTCCGCCCGACGCCTTGGGATTGCGAAAGGAATCCCGCGGTGGCGAAATCCGGCCAAAATTGAGTATTGCTGGCGGGGGGGGCTGTGGTCCCAACCCACCGCACGGGAAACCGGCACCGCCCAAGAGCGGCCTTCGGCGCTTGCAGATCCACCTGTCGGCACGACGCAGGCAGCCTAGCGGCGCACCAGGGATAGGCCGTCGCCGCTGGTCACGACCCAAGTGACCAGGTCGCGACCCCCACGGCAAGGCTCGCTTCGGCCCGCCAGCGTTGTCCCCCGCCGCCATTCCGTTCTACCCATTACCCGGTGACCACCCGCATCCCGCTGCCCGACGCTCCCGCCGTGGTCGCCGGCCACGGCCGTGCCGCCATCCTCACCGCGGATGGCGAGCTTTTCCTCCTGCCCGCCGCCGAAGCCGCAAACCGCCTGCGCGCCCTCCCGCCGCCCCTGCTGGTCCACGCCCCGGCGACCTTCCGCCGCCTCGGCCTGCGTCCCGGCCCCGCCTTCGACCTGCTGGAACTCTTCGCCTTCGTCCTGCCGGCGCGCACCGCCGCCCCCACCCCGCGCGGCCTGGCCCTCGCGCTCGACCACGATCCGCCCCGCACCGGCCTGGAAGCCGAGGCCGCACTGCTGCCCGATGTCGCCGCCACCCTGCTGCACCGCCTGTCGCAGGGCCGCGCCACACCGCTGAACCGCGACGCCGCCGCGCTCGCCGCGCGCATGGGTTCCGTCGGCTGGGGCTGGGCGCCGTTCGTCCTCGCCGCGCTCGGCCGCGCCGACGCAGTCCCGACCAACGACGCGCTGAAAGTCTGGCGCCGCCTGCCGGAATGGGAGGATGCCGCGCCGCCGCCCCCACCCTCCGCGCTGCCGGTCACCGAGGCGGAAGCCCGCGCCCGGCTCGCCGCCATGCTCGGCCCTGACGCCGAGCAACGCCCCGGCCAGTCCGACTACGCCGGCGCCGCGGCCGCGGCCTTCGCCCCGCGCGAAACCCGCGGCGACCCGAATTTCGTGCTGGCCGAGGCCGGCACCGGCACCGGCAAGACGCTCGGCTATCTCGCCCCCGCCAGCGTCTGGGCGCAGAAGAACCACGGCGCCGTCTGGGTCAGCACCTTCACCCGCCACCTGCAACGGCAGATCGACGGCGAACTGGCCCGCCTCTTCCCCGACCCGATCCAGCGCCACCGCCGCGTCGTCATCCGCAAGGGCCGCGAGAACTACCTTTGTCTCCTCAACCTGGAAGACGCGGTCGGCGGCGCCACCGCCGGCTTCGTGCAGCAGCAAACCATTCCGCTGGGCCTGATCGTCCGCTGGGCCCTGGCGACCGACGACGGCGACCTGCAAGGCGGCGACCTGCCCGGCTGGTTCGCCGAGCTGTTCGGCGCCCCGCTGATCGCCAGCCTGGCCGACCGCCGCGGCGAGTGCATCCACGCCGCCTGCACCCACTGGAGAAAATGCTTCGTCGAGCACACCATCCGTCGCGCCCGCACCGCCGAGCTGGTGGTAGCCAACCACGCCTTGGTGATGACCCAGGCCGCCTGGGGCGGCCTCGACGACAACGCCGTGCCGACCCGCTACGTGTTCGACGAGGGCCATCATCTGTTTGACGCCGCCGATTCGGCTTTCTCCGCCGTCCTCTCCGGCCACGAAACCGCCGAACTGCGCCGCTGGTTGCTCGGCGCGGAAGGCGGCCGGTCGCGCGCCCGCGGCCTGGCGCGCCGGATCGAGGAGTTGGTCGCCAAACGCGCGGAACTCGAAACCCCGCTGGACGCCGCCTTGCAGGCCGCGCACGCGTTGCCCGCGTCCGGCTGGTCCGCCCGGCTCGGTGACGAAGGCCCGGAATTTTCCGAAATTGACTCCGGCCGGCCGAACGCCACGGAAACCTTCCTGCGCCTGGTCCGCCACCAGGTCCTCGCCCGCATCCAGGGCAGCGACGGCGAGCCGTCGCGCCTGGCCACCTGGGGCGCCGCCGAATGCGACGTGTTTCCCGTCGCCCCCGATCTCGCCCAGACCGCCGACCGCCTCGCCCGCGCGTTCGCCCGCATCGCCGAGCCGCTCGCCACGCTGCGCGAACGGTTGCTCGCACGGCTCGACGCCGAGGCCGAGGACCTGGACGCCGCCACCCGCAACCGCATCGAGGCGACCGGCCGCTCGCTGCACCGCCGCGCGCTGACCCCGCTTTCGGCCTGGCAGTCCATGCTGCGCCAACTCGCCGCGCCGCAGCCGGGACCGGGCACGTTGTCTCCCCATGTGGCCTTCTTCCGGCTCGACCACCGGATGGGCGGGCGCGACGGCGACGTCGGCCTGCACCGCCACTGGCTCGACCCCACCGTGCCGTTCGCCGCCACGCTGGCCGCGCCGGCGCACGGGCTGCTGGTCACCTCCGCCACCCTGCGCGATGCCAGCGGCGCCGATCCGGAAACCACCTGGGCCGCCGCCGAGGCCCGCGTCGGCGCGCCGCATCTGCCGTCGCCGGCGATCCGCGCCGCGGTCGCTTCGCCGTTCGACTACGCCGCGCAGACCCGCGCCTTCGTCGTGCACGACGTCGCCGCGGGCGACATCGCCCAGCTCGCCGCCGCCTACCGCGCCCTGTTTCTCGCGTCGGACGGCGGCGGGCTGGGCCTGTTCACGGCCATCCGCCGACTGCAGGCGGTGCACGCCCGCATCGCGCCGGAACTGGAGGCCGCCGGCATCCCGCTCTACGCCCAGCACGTCGATGCCATGGGCAACGCCACCCTGGTGGATATCTTCCGCACCGAGGAATCAAGCTGTCTGCTCGGCACCGACGCGATGCGGGACGGCGTGGACGTGCCCGGCCGCGCCCTGCGCCTGGTGGTGTTCGAGCGGGTGCCCTGGCCGCGCCCCGACATCCTGCACCGCGAGCGCCGCATCCACCTGAGCCATGGCGACCCGAAAGGCTACGACGACCGCATCGCCCGCCTGCGCCTGCGCCAAGCCTTCGGCCGCCTGATCCGCCGCGCCACCGACCGCGGCGTGTTCGTGTTGCTCGATCGCCAGACGCCCAGCCGGCTGTTGTCCGCCTTCCCGGCCGGCGTGCAGGTCCGCCGCCTCGGCCTGGCCGAGGTGGTGAAACAGACGCGAGAGTTCCTGAACTCCGCGTGGGTGGCCCCGCCCGCCGCTTGATCTCTCCCGCCGCTTCGCCCAGGGTCCTCCCCCACCGTACAAGAGGCGAAACGAATGCGCTCCCGCGACGCCCTGACCGCGCCCGAGGCGCTGATCCTGACCATGGTCCTGGTCGCCGCCGCCGATGGCCGCATGACGGACCGTGAGATCGGCACCATGTCCGGCCAGGTGCAGACCCTGCCCGCCTTCCAGGACTTCACGACCGAGCAATTGAGTGAGGCCACCGAAGCCGCCGTCAGCCTGCTGAACGAGGAAGACGGGCTGAAGCATGCCGGCGAGCTGGTGCGCGCCGCGCTCAGCCCGCGGCTGCGCGAGACCGCCTACGCCCTGGCCTGCGAGGTCATCGCCGGCGACCAGGGCACCAAGTCGGCCTCGTTCGACATGCTGGAGTTCGTCCGCGCGGAATTGCAGCTCGACCCGCTGATCGCCACCGCCGTCGAGCGCGGCGTGCGCGCAAGACATACGCGGGTCGAATAGGATGCCTGGAATGACGCGCGCCCCTCCGCTTGCGGGCTTGCGCCGCGAAGCGGAGCAAGGTCGGGGGAGGGGCCCTGCGACCCAGGGCCGCCTCCCGACGCGTCGTGCCGCAAGGCGATCGCACCTGGAAATTGAACGCGGGAACGCGGGGTGCCGGCTTCGACACTCAGCGTGCGCTGGCGGGCAAGACCTTTTCTTGTGACGAAGCTGTTCCTCCGGCCAGAAGCCGCTTTTCTCGTCCTGCCGCCGCCATGACAGGAACAAATCATGGACGCTCGACAGCAGCAGATCGCCGCGAAGAAAGCCGGGCTTGACCGGCTGCGCCCTCAGTCACCCGGCGGACTCCTATCCCGTCTGCTCTCACGGTTCGCGTCGGACCACCAGTTGACGGTTGCTACGAAAACTAACACCAGGCGCCCTAAAGACTGACGAACGCACGCGGGACGGAACCGAGTATCATGTCAGCCTTTAGGGCGCCTGGAGTGCGTCGGGAGACCGACAAGGAGCAGGAGGTACAAGTCCTCTACGGTGAAGACATAGCGCGTCACGCCGGCCCCACGCCGTGCGTCGTGTTCCGCGAGGGCAGGGCGAAGCGTTGGCAGGGGAGCGTGCAGTGGGACCTGTCCCCTGCGGTCTGTACAAGCACGACTCCCGCGGCCCCCCGGCTGTTTCTCCGCGGCAAGATTCTTTGCGCTGCCGCAAGCGGGCACCTGCGATCGCAGAGTGGCGGAACGCCAATCCAACCTTTTGCCCCGATCGCCTCTCACGCGGCGCAGGTCCGTCTCACATACCGCGCAACGCGACGGCCCTGAGACGCCCCCGCTCCCAGCCGCCCAGCGGCGCCACAAGCCCGAGGCAGGGTAACGGTGTTGCGTGCGGTCTGCTTCACCCTCACTCTGACCGCCTCCCGCCGCGGCGAGAGAAGGGATTCGCCGTCAATGCGCACACTCGCTCTCGCGTTCGGCCTCGCCGCGGTGCCGGTCATGGCGCTGGCGGCCATGCTCGGCGCCGGCTGGGCGGCTCCCCTCCCTGCGTTCACCGCCATCGTCCTCACCGTCGTCGCGGCGCTCGTCGTCGCTGTGCTCTGGACGCGCGACCTCGACCGCGTGACCGACGCGTTGCGCCGGGTGGCGGTCGAAGGCGTCGGCGCCGGCTCCTATGCCCGCCCCGCCCTGCCCTCGCTCGGCCAGCTTCGGCGCGAGGTGGACCGGCTGTCGCGCCGCGTCGCCACCCGCACCGCGCTGGTGGAGCAATTGCAGCGCGCCGACGCCGCCATCGTCGAGCGGCTGCCCGACCCGCTGATCGTGCTCGGCCCGGACCGCTCGGTGCGGCGGGCGAATGCCGCGGCGCGGACCGCTTTCGGCGCGGATATCGGCGCGGTGCTGCGGCATCCCGGGCTGCGCGGCGCGATCGACCGCGCGTTCGCCTCCGGCAACGTGCAAGGCACCGAGCTGATCCTGCCCGTGCCGGTGCCGCGCGAGGTGCAGGCCGCGGTGGTGCCGATGGACCCGCCGCTGGCTGATGGCGGCCTGGCGGTCGTGGTGTTGTCGGACCGCTCGCGCGAGCGCGCCATCGAGCGCATGCGCGCCGATTTCGTCGCCAATGCCAGCCACGAACTGCGCACGCCGCTCGCCTCGCTGATCGGCTTCGTCGAGACGCTGCGCGGCCCCGCGGCCGACGATCCCCCCGCCCAGCAGCGCTTCCTGGCGATCATGGCCGAGCAAGGCGCGCGGATGAACCGGCTGATCGACGACCTGCTGAGCCTGTCGCGGATCGAGCTGACCGAGCACCAACTGCCGGCGGAGAACCTGGACCTGGCGAACCTGCTGCCGCGCCTGGCCGCCGGTTACGAGCCGCGGCTGGTTGAGCATGCGGCGCGGCTCGACCTGGAGATCGCCGGGGGATTGCCACCGGTGCTGGGCGATGCGGACCAGATCGCCCAGGTGCTGCACAACCTGCTGGACAACGCAGTCAAATACGGCCGCGCGGACGGCACGGTCCGGCTGTCCGCACGGCCGGCGCCGATCGGCGGCACCTGGCCGACCCGGCCCGGAGTCGTGATCGCGGTGGCCGACCAGGGCGCCGGGATCGCCCGCGAGCACCTGCCGCGGCTGACCGAGCGGTTCTACCGGGTGGACAAGGGCCGCTCACGCGCGGTGGGCGGCACCGGACTCGGGCTGGCCATCGTCAAGCACATCGTCAACCGCCATCGCGGGCAATTGCTGATCGAAAGCGAGGAGGGTGTCGGCACCACCGTCAGCGTCTGGCTCCCCACCCAGCTCACCCGCGAAGCGGCGGAGGTCGCCGCATAGCGGCGGGCAAGGGCGATCGGGTCGCCGGCAATGCCCCGGCCTTCGCCGCCGCCGTGCCCGGATGCACCCCGCGCGGGACGGCGACCGACGGACGGCGCGCAGGCGATCCGTTCAATCCCACGACGCATGCTCTCCGATCAGTGCCAGGCCGCGCGCCGCCGCCTCACCGTCATGCCGTTCCGCATAGGCGCCGCAAGCGGAGATCGCGCGCGCATAGAGCGCGGTGAGTTCCGGCGTGCCGATCACGTGCACCACCACGCCCGACGCTCCGGCCAGGGCGGCACGCACCTCGTGCCCGACCAGGATGCCGGACAGATACGCTGCCGAATCGGCCTCGCCGAGGCGGCCGGCCAGCGTCAGCGCGCGCACACCGAAAATATGGTGCAGCAATCCGCCGGACTCGCCGGAACGCCGCAGGCCCGCATCGAACGGCGCGCCGTCGGCTGGTCCCTCCCGCATCATGCGGGCAAGAATCGTGTGCCCGCGCAGCGCCGCGAACACGTCGCCGGTCATGTGGGTGGCAAAGCCGGCGATGCGGCCATCCTCGACGCGCACCCATTTCGAATGCGTTCCCGGCAGGCACGCGACACCGCCGCCGTTGAACACCGAAACAACGCCGACCACCTGCGTCTCCTCGCCGCGCATCACTTCCGCGACGCCCGCGTCGTCGGTGGCGGACAGGCCCGGCACCAGCTTCACCTTGCCCCAGTCGAACGGCACATCGACCAGCGCCGCGCCCAGTTCCACCGCTCCGGCGGGACAGGGGATGTATGGCGCTTCCTTCCAGCCCTGCCGGCTGCCGATCATTCCGGACAGCACCACGCGATCCTCGCCGGCGGCCAACCAGGGGCCGATCTCCTCGCGCAACGTCTCCGCGAAGCGGCCATCCGGCACGTTCATGATGCCGCGCGGGCCGGCGCGGCGGTCGCGGATCGTGCCGTCGCGCGCGACGCGGAACGCACGGAAGCTGGTGGTGCCCCAGTCGATGCCGATCATTGCGCCGCCTCCCGTATCCCTGACCGCGCCCCCCACCCCTTGTCAGTGTCGGAGTGGCCGGTCCCACGGCATCGCGTGCCGAACCCGGGGGTCTCACAACCCGGGACCGGAGCCGCCGATGAGCAATAGTAGCCGCGTTGGCCTGACCACGTCCAAGGCCATGTTCGCCGTGCATTGCTTGGACGGGTCCGGCCGGCGGCCATGCGCCGCGCCGACCGGCCGGACACATGACCGCAATCGAACCGCCCGTCGCATATTCTCATCTCTGTTCTTGCATCCGGTGTTCTTGCATCCGGCGGGCCGTCCACTCATGCGATGGATCGCGGCGTCGCTCCACGCCTTGCAATGACAGCGGGAGGGGGCGGAAGAATTCAGGTGGCCCCAACGCAAGACCGCAAACCGGATCGGACACTCGGCATGATGCGCAGCGAACAGCGGATCCTCACCACCCATACCTGCAGCCTGCCGCGGCCGCCCGAACTCGCGCGCGGCTATCACCGGCGCAACCGCGGGCAGGCGGTGGACCAGCGCGAGATCGACGTGCTGGCCGGCGATCAGTTGCTCGTCGCCGGGGTAATCGACACGCTGACCAACCTGGTGGAGCATCCGGAGGTGGTGGCCGATCGCATCCGGCGCGTGGCCGAAGTGGTGGGCGATCCACGCCGCGTGCTGGCCGCCACCGATTGCGGTTTCGATGCGTCCGCCGGGCTGGGACGGGTCGCCTCCGACGTGGTCTGGGCCAAGCCGGCGTCGTCGGCCGAGGGCGCGCGGCTGGCATCGCAGCGACTGTTTTGACCGCGTCGGCGCGGCACCGGTGCCGGCCGAACCGCCCGCCGCGGCGCCCAATCCGACGCCCGGGCATGCCGTTTGTGCGCCCGCGCCGATCCGCGTAATAATACGGCCAACAACGCGCCAGGAGGACCCGCCATGAACGCCCCGGTCCATTTCGACCCGGTCTCGGACGCCTCCACGCTGCCGCTCGACGCCATCGATGTCAGCAACCCGAAGCTCTACCAGGACGACATCTGGCACCCGTATTTCGCGCGCCTCCGCCGGGATGCCCCCGTGCATTACAGGCAGGACGGCATGTACGGCTCGTTCTGGTCGGTGACCAAATTCAAGGACATCATGCAGGTCGAGACCAGCCACCAGATCTATTCGTCGGACGTGAAGCTCGGCGGCATCACGATCACCGACCGGCCGATGGCCTATCGCCGCCCCAGCTTCCTCTCCAGCGATCCACCGCGCCACGACGACCAGCGCAAGGTGGTCAGCCCGATCGTCGCGCCGGCCAACCTGCAGAACATGGAGCCGATCATCCGCGAGCGCGTCTGCCGCGTGCTGGACGGCCTGCCGCGCGGCGAAACCTTCGACTGGGTGCAGCGCGTCTCGATCGAGTTGACCACCCTTATGCTGGCCACGCTGTTCGATTTTCCCCTCGAGGAGCGGCGCAAGCTGACCTACTGGTCGGACATGTCCACCGCCGACGTCAACGCCGGCGGCGAAGTCGATTCCGAGGAAAAACGCCTGGAAATCCTCACCGAAGCGGTGCGCGTCTTCACCGCCCTGTGGCACGAGCGCAAGGCGCGGCAAGGCGGCTTCGACCTGATCTCCATGCTGGCGCACGCCGAGGCGACCAGGAACCTGGTGGACGACCCCGCCGAATTCCTCGGCAACCTGGTGCTGCTGATCGTCGGCGGCAACGACACCACGCGCAATTCCATGAGCGGCGGGCTGTGGGCGCTGTGCAAGCACCCCGCCGAGTACCAGAAGCTGCGCGACAATCCCGGGCTGATCCCCAACATGGTGCCCGAGATCATCCGCTGGCAGTCGCCGATCGTGCACATGCGGCGCACCGCGCTGGCCGACGCCGAGCTCGGCGGCAAGCAGATCCGCAAGGGCGACAAAGTCGTCATGTGGTACATCTCCGGCAATCGCGACGAGGACTCCATCGACCGCCCGAACGCGTTCATCATCGACCGCGCCCGCCCGCGCCACCACATGTCGTTCGGCTTCGGCATCCATCGCTGCGTCGGCAACCGGCTGGCCGAACTGCAACTGACGATCCTGTGGGAGGAGATCATGCGCCGCTTCCCGGTGATCGAGCTGATGGATGAACCGAAGCGCATGTATTCGAACTTCATCCACGGAATCACCGCGCTGCCGGTGCGGATTCCGGCTTAAGGCGGCGACCTCACACCGCGGCGGAGTGACGGGCGGTGCCGGCCGCCAGATAGGCGTCGAACGCGGCGGCGACGGCCCGCACGAATGGCCGGCCGGTTGGCGTCATCGCCACGCGCATGCCGTCCCACCGCACCAGGCCGTCGCGCGCCATCCCCTGCAACGCCGGCGCGGCGTCCATCAGGCTGGCGGGATCCGCGCCTTGCCGTGCCGCGACGTCGCGCAGATCGACTTCGTTCCGGCACATCAGCGTCTCGATCACCGCGCGGCGCAGCCGGTCCGCTTCGGTCAGCGCGATGCCGCGCGCCACCGGCAGACGCTCGGCCCGCACCGCATCGCGCCACGCCGGGATCGACGGCAGATTCTGCACATAGCCCTGTGGCAGCGAGCCGATCGACGAGGCGCCGAGGCCCAGCAAGACCGGCGCGTCGTCGGTGGTGTAGCCCTGGAAATTGCGTTTCAGCCGCGCGCCGGCGGCGGCGGTCGCCAGCGCGTCGCCGGGCTGGGCGAAGTGGTCGAGGCCGATCGCCGCGTAGCCGGCGGCGGTGATCACTGTCTCCGCCATTTCGCGCTGTGCGAAGCGTGCGGCGGCGCCGGGCAACGCGGCCTCCGGCAGCAAGGCCTGGTGCTGCTTCATCCACGGCACGTGCGCATAGCCGAACACCGCGACGCGGTCGGGCGCGATGCGCAGCGCCTGCGCCACCGTGGCGGCGACGCCATCCACCGTCTGGTGCGGCAACCCGTAGATCAGGTCGAGATTGATCGAGCCGATGCCGGCGCCGCGCAGCCGCTCGGCGCACCCGGCGGTGAGCGCGAAGTCCTGCACGCGGTTGACGGTGTGCTGCACCAGCGGATCGAAATCCTGCACGCCCAGGCTGGCGCGCGTCGTGCCGATCTCGGCCAGCGCGTGCAACGACGCATCGGAGAGTTCGCGCGGATCGACCTCCACCGCGACCTCGGCGTCCGGCACGACGTCGAAATGTGCGCGCAGGCTGCGCATGACGTCGCGCATCTGCGCGGGTGGCAGGGCAGTGGGCGTGCCGCCGCCCCAATGGATGTGCCGCACCTTGAGGCGCCGGCCGATCGTTGCCGCGACGATCTGGATTTCGGTCAGCAGGGTGGTGCCGTAGCTCACCAGCGGCTCCGGCCGGTGCACCACGCTGGTGTGGCAGGCGCAGAACAGGCAGAGCCTGGCGCAGAACGGCACGTGCAGGTAGAGCGACAGCGCCGCATCGTCCTCCAGCGCGCCGAGCCAGCCGGCATAGTCCGCCGCGGCGATGGCCGGGGAAAAATGCGGGGCGGTGGGATACGACGTGTAGCGCGGCACGCGCCGGTCGTATTTGGCGATCAGGTCGGGGAGGTTCATGCGGGGGAGGATCGCCGCGGTCGGCGGCGAACGCCTTGATCTGGGTCAACCGGCATTGGCGCGGGTCTCGTTCCGTTCTATGTGTTCCGCTCAGGCTTTCACCCGGCGCGGGAGGCGGTCGCCATGGAAGTGCAGTCGCTTGGCTATGTCGGCGTCGGCGCGGCCGACCTGGCGGACTGGACCGATTTTGCCACCAACTGGCTCGGCATGCAGATGGTGGAACGCGGCAACGCGGCGCGCGCCTTCCGCATGGACGACCGCAAGCAGCGCCTGATCATCGACCGCTCGCTGGCCGACGGCGACCGCTATTTCGGCTGGGAGGTGGCGGACGCGGCGTCACTCGATGCGCTGGCGGCGCGGCTTGAGCAAGCGGGCGTGGCGGTGCGGCACGAACCCGGGACGTTGGCGGACCAGCGCTGCGTGCGCGGCCTGATCAGCTTCGCCGATCCCGCCGGCAACCGGCTGGAGGCGTTCCACGGCGCGGCGATCGCCGACGAGGCGTTCAAGCCGGGGCGGGCGATTTCGGGGTTCCGGACCGGGCCGCTCGGGATGGGCCACGCGGTGTTCCACGTGAAGAACATCGACGAGTTGAAGGCGGCGGCGGAGGGGCAACGCGCACCGTTGCACGTGATCGACGGCAACTATCAGCGCATGGCGGGCGTTTGCCCGTGGTGGGACGGGGTGCGCGGCCGGGGGTAGCACTCCGGCATACCGCCGCATTCCGCAACGTTGTGGCGTCCGGCGGCTTTTGGGCGTAAGTGTGTCGCTGCACCATCCCCCTAACAAACGGTTCAACGTGTCGCCGCGTACGTCGCCCGATGGCCCCTTGGTGCCCGGTACCAGGATCGCACCCACCTTGTCCTTCAGACGCTGCACACTCTTGTTCGACGGGCTGGCCCCGATGAACCACCGGCCTTATGCGGTTCATGGTGAGGTTCGCGACCAACGGACTGATGACGCCGCCTTGCGGCACGCCCATCTTGCTAATGGCCCTTGGTCCGCTTCGCGGCCCAAGCCCGCCATGCGCGTCCCGTTGGTCCGTCTCTTGCGGCCCAACCCCTGCCGGCCGTTTCGACCGGCGCCTGGAGCCATTGTTTGATCAACCGCAGCATATTGGCATCGACAACCGGTGTTCTCAGGCTCATCGCCAATCACCTCACCTCGTTCGCTTCGAAAAACGCACCAGAAGTCAGGGTCCTTCCCTCCACCGGCGTTACCCGGCTTCGGCGGTACTACGACCCTGTCCGACTCCCGCACGGACCGGCACCTTGCAGTTCCGTTGAGGCCGCTACCCTCGTCGCGCACGGGTCTCCCCCGCTTACGCGTCACCTGTCTCGACGTGCTGTGCCCCTTACCCCGATGGACCGGTCCAGGTGCCTCTGTCGGCTGCTTCCCCAAACCGTGCTGCCTTCCCCGTACTCCGGCCGGGTCGGCGTCCATGACTTCCCTTTCGAGGCCTGCTCAGGCTTTACACACGTTACGGCCCGTCGATTCGCTCCGCCGCCAGAAGCGGCGTTTGTCGCGGGGCTTCGACCCGGCCGGTTACCCGACCAAACCGCCTGCCAGCTACCGGGCCAACCGACCATTGCCCGGGTGGGACTTCCACCCACGAGGTGAGCGCGCCGTTCGGGGCGCACCGGAGTTACACAGATAGAAGCAGGCTGAATGAACTGTCGCGGGCCGTCATCGGCTGCGCCTTCACCGTACTCAATACGCTCGGGGCCGGGTTCCAGGAGAAGGTGTACGAGAATGCCTTGACGCTTGAACTGCGCGAGGCCGGATTCGTAGTCGCACAGCAGTGCGGCGCCACCGTTAGATACGAGGGCACGATGGTCGGCGAGTATTTCGTGGACCTGCTGATGGACGACGCGGTTCTGGTCGAATTGAAGACCGTCAAAGCGCTGGACGAGGTGCATCGCCCCCAATGCATCAATTATCTCAAAACAACCGGCCTGAGTCTCTGCCTGCTGCTCAACTTCGGTAACCCAGGCATTGAAATCAAACGCGTGGTGAACCGCCTTTGATCCGTGCCACTCCATTTGCGTGTTCCGCGTGCATCTGCCTGCATCTGCGTAAAACCTTGCTATTTGCCGGGCCCGCACCCTCGAACGGGACACTGAAGAAAGTTTTTACGCAGATGCACGCGGAACACGCAGATGGAATCGGGCTGAATGAACTAACCGATTCCATCATCGGCTGCCCCGTCACCGTACTCAATACCCTCGGGGCGGGTTCCTGGAGAAGGTGTACGGGAGTGCCTTGGTGCCTGAACCGCGCGAGGCCGGATTCGCGGTCGCACAGCAGTACGGCACCACCGTTAGATACACCGCGCAACACGCCTCGATAGCCTGGACCACCGCCCCTATGCCTTGTCACGTCCCTGCGACGGAGCACCCCCATTGGCATCTACCAGCGGGCGCCAGGTACGGTGGTCCTGCCGCAGCAGGGCCTCGGCGGCGTGCGGCCCGTCGGAGCTGGAGGCGTAGTTGGGAAAATGAAGCGGCGGTTCGGCGGCCCAAGCGTCCAGCACCGGCTGCACCACGCGCCAGGTCTCCTCGATCATGTCGGCGCGGTTGAACAGCGTCTGGTCGCCGGTCATCACGTCGTAGATCAACGTTTCGTAGCCGACATTCGGTTCGCGCGGGAACCAGTCGTCGTAGTGGAACGCCATCTGCACCGCCGCGAGATCGACCACCGGTCCGGGCCGCTTCACCTCGAATTGCAGCGAGATGCCCTCGTTCGGCTGGATGTGCAGCACCAGCCAGTTCGGCGGCAGGGCCTCGACATGGGTGTCGTCGAACGGCGCGAAGGGCGCCGGCTTGAAGCGGATGGCGATCTCGGTCAGCCGCGCGGCGAGGTGCTTGCCGGTGCGCAGGTAGAACGGCACCCCGGCCCAGCGCCAGTTGTCGATGGCGAGGCGCATGGCGACGTAGGTCTCGGTGTTGGAATCGCGAGCGACGTCGGGTTCGTCGCGATAGGCGGCGGTTTTCTTGCCGGGCACCGTGCCCGGGCCGTACTGGCCGCGCACCGCGTCCTCGGGCTTTACGGCGCACAGCGCGGCGAACACGTCGGCCTTGCGGTTGCGGATGGCCTTGGCGTCGAAGCCGGCGGGGGGCTCCATGGCCACCATCGCCAGCAACTGGAACACGTGGTTCGGCACCATGTCGCGCAACGCGCCGGTGGCGTCATAGAACTTGCCGCGGCGCTCGACGCCCACTGTTTCCGACACCGTGATCTGCACGTGGTCGATGCGGTCGCGGTTCCAGATCGGCTCGAACAGCCCGTTGGCGAAGCGGAACGCCATGATGCTCTGGACGGTTTCCTTGCCGAGAAAATGGTCGATCCGATAGATCTGTTCCTCGCGCAGCACGCGGCGGATGCGGGCGTTGAGCGCGCTGGCGGAGTCAAGATCGTGGCCGAACGGCTTCTCGATCACCACACGGCGCCAGCGTTGCGGCTGGTCGTCGCGCAGTTGCTCGTCCAGCAGGCCGGCGTGGCCGAGGTTTTCGACGATCGGACCGAAGAACCGATCGCCGACGGCGAGGTAGAACAGCACGTTGCCAGCGGTCTGCCGCGGATTCGCAAGGTCGTGCAGGTGCGCGTGCAACCTTTCGTACAGGCCGGGATCGTTGAAGTCGCCCTTCAGGTAGGACATCGCGCCGGCGAGGCGCTGCCAGGCGGTATCGTCCACCGCGTCGATGCGGCTCTCGCTGGCGGCATTGCCGACGAAGCTTTGCAGCATGTCATGCAGGCTTTTGCCCCAGGCCGCGGCGTCCTGTTCGACGGCGTCCACGCCGACGATGGCGAGGTGCTCCGGCAGCAGGCCGGTGCGGCTGAGGTTGTAAAGCGCGGGAACGAGCAGGCGCTTCGTCAGGTCGCCGCCGGCGCCGAAGATGACCATGGCGCAGGGGCCGGGCGGCTTTGCCTCGCGCCGCGGCGGGGCGGTGACGACCTTGGCGGTGCGTTTCGGGGGGGAATTGGGCATGGGGGTAAGGTTGTCCGGTTGGGGTGGCGACGCGAGGCGGGTCACGGTTTGTTGAACGCCGCGCGTGCGTGGGGCACCGCGCTTTGCCGCCCTACGCGCGCCCGAGATTGTTCAGCGCCTCCACCACCTTGCGGTCGAGCACGATGCCCTCGTGGCGGCGGCGTTCGCGCTCGCGGAAGGCGCGTTCGGATGGAATGCGGATCTCCTCGACACCAGCCTGAAGCGGCGTGGCCTTGATGCGCGCGACCAGCTCCGCCATCTGTGTGGCGAACGTTCCGGGCGCGAGCATCAGGTCCGGATCGATCGCGATGAACAGAAATCCGTAGTCCAACACGTCGCCGTTCGCCAACGCCGCGCCGGCCAGCAGGCCGAGCGCCTGGATAGCGAAGGACAATCCGTAGCCCTTGTGGCCGCCGAACGGCGCCACGCCGCCTTGCGCCGCCGCAGCGGCATCGCGCGTGGGATTGCCGTCCGCGTCGAAGCCGGTGCCCTCCGGCAGTTGCTGGCCGAGCCGCGCCAGCAGCAGCACCTCGCCCCACATCACCGAGGCGGTGCCGATGTCGTAGATCACCGGCCCGTCGGCGGAGGGAAAACCGATGCAGAACGGGTTGGTGCCAAGGGCCGGCGCGCGCGCGCCGGGTGGCAACACGTGCGGCCGGGCGCTGGCGGTGTGGATCGCCACCAGGCCGGCGCGCACGATGTGCTCCACGAAATACGCATTGCGGCCGCTGTAGTAGCTGTTGTGCACGCCGACGACGGCGATGCCGCTGGCCTTCGCTTTGGCCGCGGCGATCTCGGCGCCGCGGAAGGCGGCGATGTAGCCGACGTTGTTGCCGCCATGCAGCAGCGCGGACACCGGCGTCTCGCGCACCACGCGCACCGGCTGGCGCGGGCGCTGGGTGCGGGTGTCGCCGGCGATGGCGAGGATGCGCGGCAGGCTGGCGAAGCGATAGCCGCACAGCGCGTTGTCGATGAGCTGGTCGGTGACGATGGCGGCTTCATCGGCGTTGTAGCCGATGCGCTGCAACGCGCCCTCGCCCAGTTGGCGCGCCGCCGCCACGCTGAGGCGCAGCGTGTCGGGACCGTCGGCGTCGAGCAGGGAGTTGTTGAGCATGTCAGGTCGGCTGCGCGGGTTCCGGCAGCTTCTCCTTCAGGATGTCGCGGATCTCGGCGAGGAGTTGCTCCGGTTTGGGACCGGACTTGGCGTCTTCGCGCACGTGCAGCCTGGTCAGGGCCTTCACCACCCAGAACACCGTGAAGGCGACGATGACGAACTGGATGATGGCGTTGATGAACAGGCCGAGATTGAGAGTTGGCGCTCCGGCGTGCCGGGCATCGGCCAACGTTGCATAGTGCTGGCCATTGAGGGCCCAGAAGACGTTGGAGAAATCCACGCCGCCGGTCAGCAGGCCGAGCAACGGGTTGAACACGTCCTTCACCAGGCTGGTGACGACGCCGGTGAAGGCGGCGCCGATGATGATGCCGACGGCCAGATCGACGACGTTGCCGCGCATGATGAAGCCGCGGAACTCGCTGATCCAGCCGGGTGCCTTCAGTTCCATTGGAGTCTCCCGTGTTGCCGGGGTGACAATAGGACCGGGCACGACGGGGGCAAGGCCGGCGACGGCTGGCCAGCAAGGGGTGATTTCCGGTACCGTGGCCACCTGACGGGGCCGGGATGCACATGGCGGATTACGGTGAATGGAATCGCAAGGGGGCGACCCTCAGCGACGTGACGGCCGAGAAGGACTATGGGGTGACCCGCGATTTCATCGTGGGGGGCATCCGGTCCGGCGATCTCGAATACCGGGACGGGTCGATGTGGGGCAATCCCTACCTCAAGGTCCTGAGGAGTCAGCTTGAGCCTTACATAGCGGCACAGCTTGGCGCGGACTATCTGGCGCACCAGAAGGCCGCAACGGAATTGCGTGCCGTCAACGGCGAGATTACGGCTATCCGGCGAAAATTGACGGCATCGCAGGCACGCAAGGCCGAACTCGAGCGCACGATCAAGCCGTAGCGGCGTCGGACGACACACACGCCCGGCCGGAAGCCGACAGGCGTTCCGCCTCGGCTCCCGTCCCGTCACGACGCACGGCCATTTTGCGCGCCGGCCCGGTGCGCTACGCTGGCCGATATTCTGGAGGAAGCTCGATGCCTGCACGACCGGACGCTCGCCTGCCGCTGGCGCGCCGCGCCGCGGTTGGCGCCTCGGCTGTCGGCCTGGCCACGCCGGCGCAGACGGCCGACGCGCTCTGGAGCCATCAGTACAGCACGGAAAAGACCCGCGACGGACAGAAGATCAGCCTAGCGATGTATCGCAAGCGCGTTGGCGCGCCGCGGCACGGCGAGCCGGTCCGGCCGGTGCTGTTCATGGTGCACGGCTCGTCGGTTTCGGCGCTCACCAGTTTCGACCTGGTGGTGCCGGACCGCGGCGAATATTCGATGATGGATGCATTCGCCCGCCATGGCTTCGACGTGTGGACGATGGACCACGAGGGCTACGGCAAGTCGGCGCGCACCGATGGCAACTCCGACATCGCCAGCGGGGTGGAGGATCTGCGCGCGGCGATGCCGGTGATCGAGCGCGAGACCGGGCAGACACGGTGCCATTTCCTGGGCGAGTCGTCCGGCGCGCTGCGGGCCGGCGCCTTCGCGATGGCGGAGCCGGATCACGCGGGGCGGCTGGTGCTGGTGGCGATGACCTATACCGGCAAAGGCTCGGCGACGCTCGCCAGGCGCGCGGAGCAAGTGGCGTATTACCGCACGCATAACCGGCGGCTGCGCGACCGGGCGATGATCGAGAGCATCTTCACCCGCGACAAGGCGGGGACCACGGATCCCGCGGTGGGGGCGGCGGTGGCGAACATGGAACTGGTGCATGGCGACACGGTGCCGACCGGCACCTATCTCGACATGACCGCGCATCTGCCGGTGATCGATCCGACGAAGATCGCCGCACCCGTCGTGGTGCTGCGCGGGGAGTTCGACGGCATCGCGTCGATGGAGGATCTGTGGGACTTCTATCGGCAATTGCCGAACGGGGACAAGCAGTTTTCCGTCATCGCCGGTGCGGCGCACGCGCTGGCGTCGTGCCGCAACCGGCACGCTTTCTGGCATACGGCACGGGCCTTCCTGACGATGCCCGCGCCGCCGGCGGGGTGAGCGTCGGCTTCTCCCGCTATAGGCGGGAGAGGTCCTTACGGGTTCCGCCTGAGCGGAGGTATCCGGCGGGAGATTTGCGATTGGGGCGAGCAGGGTCATGCCAGCCCGGCGATGTCCCGCCATTCCGTTTCAGTGACGGTTCGCACGCCGAGCTCCGTTGCCTTGCGCGCCTTCGAGCCGGCATCGGCGCCCACCACCACCAGGTCGGTCTTCTTCGACACGCTGTCGGTGACCTTGGCGCCGAGCGCCTCGGCGCGCGCTTTCGCCTCCGGACGGGTCATCGTCTCCAGCGTGCCGGTGAACACCAGCGTCTTGCCGGCGATCGCGCTCGCCGCAGCCGCGACTTGGGCGGCATCCTCGATGGTCAGCTCCGCCGCCAGTTCGCGGAGCGTTTCGACGTTGCGCGACTCGGCAAAGAAATCCACCAGTTCCTGGGCGATCGACGGACCGATGCCGACGATGCTGCCGAGTTCCTCGCGCGCCTCGGAGCCCACGACGATCGCCGCCAGCATCTGCGCCCGCCAGTTGTCGAAGCTGCCGTAGTGCCGGGCGAGCAAGCGCGCGTTGGCCTCGCCGATGCGGCGGATGCCGAGCGCGTAGATGAAGCGCTCCAGGGGAATGCGCCGCCGCGCCTCGATCGCGCGCGCCAGGTTGCGCGCCGACAGCTTGCCCCAGCCCTCGCGCGCGGCGATTGCTTCCTCCCGCGCCGGCAGATGGAAGAGGTCGGCGGGGCTATGCAGCCAGCCCTCGTCATAGAATTCCTGGATGGTTTTTTCCCCGAGCCCGTCGATGTCGAAGGCCGCGCGCGACACGAAATGGATCAGCCGTTCGACGCGCTGCGCCGCGCAGACCAATCCGCCGGTGCAGCGCCGTATCGCTTCGCCCGGCGGGCGCACCGCGTGGCTGCCGCAGACCGGACATTTTTCCGGATACAGGTATGGCCGCGCATCCTGCGGCCGGCGTTCCAGCACCACGGACAGGATCTGGGGAATCACGTCGCCGGCGCGTTGCAGCAACACGGTGTCGCCGATGCGGATGTCCTTGCGGGCGATCTCGTCCTCGTTGTGCAGGCTGGCATTCTGCACGAGCACGCCGCCGACATTGACCGGCTCGAGCCGCGCCACCGGCGTCAGCGCGCCGGTGCGTCCCACCTGGATACGGATGTCCTGCAGCACGGTCATCGCCTGTTCGGCGGGGAACTTCCAGGCGATCGCCCAGCGCGGCGCGCGGCCGACGAAGCCGAGCCGCCGTTGCAAGCCGAGATCGTCGATCTTGTACACCACGCCGTCGATGTCGTAGCCCAGGCCGGAACGTTCCGCGGCGATCCTTGCCTGGAATGCAGCGGCTGCCGCCTCGTCGGGAACAGGTTCCGACAGGGGATTGACCTCGAAACCCCAATGCCGCAGGCGTTGCAGGTATTCCCAATGGGTTGCGGCCACCGGCTCGCTCGCCTCGCCCATCGCGTAGGCGAACAGCGACAACGGCCGCGAGGCGGTTATTTTCGGGTCCAACTGGCGCAGGCTGCCGGCCGCGGCATTGCGCGGATTGGCGAACACCTTGTGCCCGGCTTTCGCCTGCGCGTCGTTCATCGCCAGGAAGTCGTCCTTGGTCATGAACACTTCGCCGCGAATCTCGATCAGCGCCGGCGCGTGGCCGCGCAGCTTTACCGGCACCGAGTGCATCGTGCGCAGGTTGGCGGTGACGTCCTCGCCGATCGTACCGTCACCACGCGTCGCGCCGTGCACGAAGTTTCCGTGTTCGTAGGTCAGGTTGATCGACAGGCCGTCGATTTTCGGCTCGGCGACGAATTCCAGTTTTTCCCCCGCCGGCAGGCCGAGGAAGCGGCGCGCGCGGGCGCAGAATTCGGAAAATTCCTCGGCGGTCATGGCGTTGTCGAGCGACAGCATCGGCACGCGGTGGCGCAGCTTGGCGAAGCCGCTCTCCGGCGCGCCGCCGACGCGGTTCGACGGCGAGTCGGGGCGGACCAAATGCGGGAAGCGCGCCTCGATCGCCGCGTTGCGCCGGCGCAGCGCGTCGTAGTCGGCATCACTGAGCTCCGGCGCGTCCTGTTGGTAGTACAGCCGGTCGTGATGCGCGATCTCCCGCGCCAGGTGCGCGAGTTCGGACGCGGCATCCGGTTCAGACAGGGCTTCGATGGCGGTTTCGGTCATGCGCGCAGCTTATAACCAACCGCCCGAGACCTCGACTCATGGGCTCTGCCGCCGCGCCAGGGTGGGTTTGACCGGTTGCTCATAACGTAGATCCGATGGTGGCGATCGGTCGGATCCGATCGGAACCGTGATGCTCAGGCGACGCCCAGAAACAAGCGAGGCAGTCGTCACAGGACCGGACGGGTCTTGTCATCCCCGCGAAAGCGGCGACCGACCTTGGCGAAGGCGCGGGGCGGAAGAGCGCGGCGTCTTCCGTCCCGCGGCTTTGACCTCGCCGTCAGCCCGCTTCCTGCACATGCGCCTCGAGGAACCAGAGCGCCTTGTCCAGGTCGCGGGAGATGCCGGTCAGGATGTCGGCGGTGTCGGCGTCGCCGGCCTCGGAGGTCTGGTCGATGCCGTCGCGCACGGCGTTGGCCACCTGGGCGTAGCGGTCGATCAGCGCCGCGAGGTGGTCGCGGATGGCGTAGATGCCGGTGGGGTAGGGCTTCAGGGTGCTGACCTCGGCCACCACCTGGGTGGTGCCCAGCGCGGTGCCGCCGAGCTGGACCACCCGCTCGGCCATGGTGTCCACGGCGTCGTCGATCTGGGTGCGGAAGCCGTCCAGCATCTCATGCACCGCGATGAATTGCGGGCCCTTCAGGTTCCAGTGCGCCTGTTTGGTGAGCAAGGCGAGGTCGATGCCGTCGGCGACCCGCGCGTTCAGCAAGCCGATGGACACCTGTTTGGCGTTCGATTTCAGATCGTTCTTGGTCGCGGGTGTGCGCATTCCGTGCTTCCTCCGATGCTGGGCCTGTGTCGCGGCAGTATATGGTGCGGGCGGGCGTCTTCCACACCGGAGCGCGCGCGGTTTTCGCCGGTCATGCCGGTCCCAACCCGGTGGCGTGCCGGGTGGCGCCGATCGGGCCGCGGCGTTCGGCGTGCCGCTTCGCCTCGGCGGCCGCGAGGGCCGGATCGACCGCCAGATAGCGAGCCGGCGGCCGAGTGCCGGGGTCGCGCCGGAATGCCGCGGCGCGGGCGAGCACCGCGCGATCCGCCTCCGACATCCGGCCGACCTCGCGCAGGTGGTCGGTCCAGCTTTCCATCGACCATAGTTCCAGCCAGCCCTCGGGATGCGCCACGTCCTCATAGAGCTGCCAGAAGACCGCGCCGGCCCGGCCGCGCACCTGGCGCACCTCGCCCATCGTCGCCAGGAATGCGGGGCGCTCGGGCGGCTCGACGCTGTAGTGCATGGTCTCCATGACCTGTCCACGCGCATGGCGCAGCAGCGGCACCAGCTCCGGGGCAGGGGCCTCGGGTGCGCGGGGCGGCGCGGCCTCGGGCGTTCCGGCGCGGATCGGGCCGATATGTTCGATGCCGAAGCCCTGCACCGCGATCGCCAGCGTCACGCCCAGGCCGGCCGCCACCAGCAATGCCTCGGACATGCCGATCTGGCCGCCCAGCGCGCCCCAGGCAAAGGAACCGACGGTCAGCGCGCCGTTCTGAGCGAGCTGGTAGATCGCCAGTGCGCGGGCCCGCACCCAGGACGGGCAGACGAGCTGCGCCGCCGCCTGGACGGTGGCATAGGCCGAGGTCCAGCCGATGCCGAACAGCAGCATGCCGCCGGCCGCGACCAGCCAGTCATGCGCGACGGCCAGCAGGGCGATGCCGGCGCAGGAGAACAGGGAGCACCCGACCACGGTGGCGTTGCGGCTGATGCGGCCGCGCACCATGGGCAGCAGCATGCCCGATGTGACGCCGCCGACCCCCATCATCCCAAGGATCACGCCGTACATCCCGGCGCCGAGGTGCAGTTGCTGGCGCACCACCAGCGGCAGCAATGCCCAGGGTGCCGAGGCCGGCAGCGAATAGGCGATGGTGCGCACCATGGCGCAGCGGATTGCCGGGGTGTTGCGCACGAAGCGCACGCCGGCGCGCATGGCGGAGACGAAATGCTCGCGCGGCAGGCCGGTGAAGCGTCTGCCGCGGTGCCAGGTGAGCAGGGCGCCGATGACCGCGAGGATGGACACCGTGTAGAGCGAGAAGGCCAGGCTGGTGCCGCCGAGCAGAATAAGAAAGCCGGCGAGCGCCGGGCCGACGGCGCGGGTGAGGTTGTAGCCGATGCCGTTCAGCGTGATCGCCTGGACGAGGTCCTCGCGCGGGACGAGTTCGGGGATGATGGCGCTCCAGGCCGGCGCGGTGAGGGCCGAGCCGATGCCGATGGCGAAGGTCAGCGCCAGCAGGACGCCGGCGGTCACGGCGTGGCCGAGGGTCAACGCGGCCAGGGTCGCGGCGGCGAGGATGGTCCAGAGCTGGGTGCAGAGGAGGAAGACGCGGCGATCGACGATGTCGGCCAGCGCGCCGCCGGGCAAAGCGAGGAGAAAGACCGGCATGATGGTGGCGGCCTGCACCATGGCGACGATCAGGGGGCGCGGGGCGAGGGTGGTCATCAGCCAGCCGGCGCCGGTGTTCTGCAGCCAGGTGCCGAGCCAGGCCACGACGCTCGCGAGCCAGAGACGGCGGAAGGTGCGGTTGCGCAGCGGCACCAAAGCGGGAGGCAGGCGGATCATCGGTGTCGGGGAGGGTCGTTGGTGGGGTGGCGGGACATGACACCGCATCGGGGCGTTTCGATGGCAGGATAGCACGGATGGGGTGGGTGGTGTTCCATGTGGACGTGGGTTCGGGTTTTGGCGATTGGCGATTGTCTCGGACGCGGCGCCCTGTGGGTATGTGGCGTCTCATGGATGTCCCGTTTCGCGTGGAGAGAGACGATGCCGCGTGAGATGAGAGTCGGGCGACGCAGGCGCTGGGCCGGCTGCGAGTTGACCACCGGCCGGCCGTGGCCGACCCGCCCTGAATGAGACTGCGCAGGTTGCGGGAAGCAGGAGGCGAGAGTTGGTTTCTTGCCAGAGGACAATTTATGTTAGATTTAGTGTCGGTATCTGTTAGCTTTGGAACCGCGGATGCACCGGGATGAGACCACGCTGAAGCGACTATCCGAGTGTATCATCGGGTGCGCGTTCGGCGTTATGAACACCCTCGGGTCCGGATTTTTCGGGAAGGATTACGAGAACGCCTTGGCTCACGAGTTGCGCAAAGCGGCGTTGGTGACGATCGTTGCGCGCATCGCCGCATGCTGCGATCCCGTGCAGTCCGCCGGAGACGGCAGACGGTGTCAGCGATAGAACTCGATCTTCGCCTCGCGAAACCAGAGAAAGTTAGCCGGCGCGGCCGAGATCGGCCCGTTGATGGCGAAGACCGCGATCTCGAATTTCTCTCCTGGCACGACGGTATCGCGGAGCACGAGGCGGTTGGGCATGTTGAAGCCCTGGATCGCGGCCGGGCTGGGCCTGCCGGCCGCCCGCGGCAGTGCCCCGTTGACCCAGACCTCGGCATAGTCATCGACGTTCACGGTCAGCACCGCCTTCGCTCCGGCGGTGTCGAATCCCGCGGCATTTGCGGGAATCGTCAGGGTCGCGCGGAACCAGACGAACGACACCATGCCGCCGCCTCGCCTTGCGCCCAGGTCGGTCGCGGCAACCTCCGGCCAGGCCGAATCGTCAAAGCCGCTCAGCTCGGCATGCGGCGCGACGTCGTAGGTGGTTGGGAATTCCGGCATGGAGTCGGTCAACGCCGGACACTCGACGATTTTCGCCTCCATCGCCTTCCACCGCGCGCCGAACAACGCCGATCCGTCGGCGGTCATCAGATCGACCACATGCGCCGGCGGCAGTGACGGGGCGATCGGCGGCTGCGGCATGAGCAAGGGGGGCATTGCCGGCGGGGCGGAAACCGTGGGCCTGGTATAAACGTTGGCAGACATGTCAGTGTTCTTTCCATCGGATCGCGGGAATGCGGTGCCGCCACGCGCCTGCTACAATCCCAGGCCGCCATCGAGCAATATGGTCTGGCCGGTCATGTAGTCCGAGGCCGCCGACGCGAGGTAGAGCGCCAGCAGCCCGACCTCCCGCAGCCGCCCGGGGCGCTTGAGCGGCACGGTCGTCACCGCGCGCTGCGTGGTCTGCCTGACCCGTTCTTCGCCGGACGTCACGACATCCGGAAAAATGCCGGGAGCGATGGCATTGACGTGCACGTCGTAGGGCGCCCATTCGAGCGCCTGCGCGCGGGTGAATCCGGCGAGCGCGGTCTTGGCGGTGGTGTAGATAACCATGTCCTGGCCGCCCTGATGCGCGGTCCACGACGCGATGTTGATCACCTTGCCCGAGCGGCGCGCCAACATGTGCGGACCGACGGCGCGGGTGCAGAGCAGTGCCTCGGTCAGGTTGATGTCCATGATGAAGCGCAACTCGTCGTCGGACACGCCGGGGGCGCCGGCCGCGTTGTCCGGAAGCGTGACCAGCGGCTTGCGGATGGAGTCGCCCAACGCGTTCACCAGGACGTCGATGCGTCCGAAGGTGTCGAGGACCGAGGTCACGGCGCGGCGTACTTCATCCGGTTGCGTGACGTCGGCGATGACGGGAACCACGCGTCGCCCGGACGCCGCGGCGATCCGCGCCGCGGTGTCGTTGACGTATTTCGGCGTGAGTGCGTTCAGCGCGACGTCGGCACCGGCCTCGGCCAGCACCTGGGCGATGCCCTTGCCGATGCCGCGTCCGGCCCCCGTGATAAAGACGACCTTCCCCGTGACATCGAATTCGGCCGGCATCATGACGTGTCCTCCGACATCGCGGCGCCGCGGCGCGCCTGGCCGATTATCGGCCGCGTGACGGGCACGGCACAAGCCGCCCGCGCCGCCGCTCGATTGCACCGGGCGACGGAGGGCTAACGCAATGGTCGCCGGTTTGCCGTTGAGGTCCGAAAACCGCGAGACAACCGCGGCAGCATGGGGAATCATGCGCGCATGGAAATGGACGACGACGCTTGCTACCGCGCCATAGAAACCCGAGACCGTCGTTTCGATGGCCGCCTGTTCGTTGCTGTCACGACGACCGGGATTTATTGCCGGCCGTTCTGCCCGGCACCCACGCCCAGGCGAGAAAACGTCCGGTTCTTCCATACGGCTGCCGCGGCACAGGAAGCCGGGTTTCGCCCGTGTTTGCGCTGTCGGCCGGAAACGTCGCCTGAGCTTGCCTTCTGGCGCGGGAGCTCCAACACCGTTTCCCGCGCCCTCGGGTTGATCGAGGCGGGGGCCCTCGATGACGGGAACGTCGAGACCTTGGCGGCACGGCTGGGCATCGGCGAGCGTCAGCTCCGGCGCCTGTTCCGGCGGCATCTTGGCGCCTCCCCGGTGTCGATCGCGCAGACAAGGCGGATCCTTCTGGCCAAGCAACTGATTCAGGACACGCGGCTGCCGATGACGGAGATCGCCTCGGCAGCGGGTTTTGGCAGCATTCGGCGATTCAACGAGACCTTCCAGCAACTCTACAGGCGGCCCCCCAAGGCGCTGCGGCGAACCGGCGTGGCGGACGAGTCTGTCGGCACGACAGGGGCGGTCGCGGTCAGGCTCGGCTACCGATGTCCCTATGACTGGGATTCCATCCTGTCGTTCCTTCGCGCGCGCGCAATCCGTGGCGTCGAGGTGGTGTCGCGGAGCCGGTATGCGCGCACGATCGCGATCGGCGACGGACGCGGAATGTTGGTCGTCGAACCGGCGGAGGGAAACTGCCTCAAGGCGACCGTTCGCTTCGCGGACCTCAAGGCCCTGCCGACGATTATCGCACGGGTTCGCCGCGTCTTCGATCTTGCCGCCGATCCTCTGGCCATTGGCGCGCATCTCAGCCGGGACCCGGTCCTGGCGCCACTTGTCGCCGCGCACCCGGGCCTCAGGGTTCCTGGCGCGTGGGACGGATTCGAACTCGCCGTTCGTGCCATTCTTGGGCAACAAATCACGGTGTCGGCGGCGACAGGGTTCGCCGGCAAACTGGTTTTGTCCCATGGCGAGGAAATGACCGACCCCGTGGCGGTCGATCAAGGGCTGACCCATGTGTTTCCCACGCCTCGGCAACTGGCCGGGGCGGATTTGGCGGCGATGGGTCTGCCAAAGGCCAGGCGGCTGGCGTTAGCGTCTTTGGCAGCGGCGGTCGTGACCGACCCGCTGATTTTCGGCCCGCGCCGAAGCCTCGAAGAGGCCGTCGTTCAGTTGCGATCGTTGGCGGGCGTCGGCGAATGGACCGCCCAGTATATCGCCATGCGCGAACTGCGCGAGCCGGATGCATTTCCGGCGGCCGATATCGGTCTGATGCGGGCGATGAGCGATGGGAGCGGGGAGCGGCCATCACCCGCCGAGCTGCTTGCACTGGCCGAGCAATGGAGACCCTGGCGCGCCTACGCCGCGCTGCATCTCTGGGCGTCCGAGCCTCACGAATCCCCGATTGTTGCAAAGGTGCTGCATGACCCACAAGCCGCCTGAACGCCTCCGGCTGGATCGGCTGGGCACGCCAATCGGCGAATCGCTGATCGTCACCGATGAGGCCGGCTACCTGCGTGCGCTCGATTGGGCCGATCGCGAATCCGGCATGGCCCGCCTGCTTCGCCGGCACTACGGATCGGTCGTGGTGGAACCGGGTGCCGCGCCGGGAAACGTCAGACGCAGGCTGCGGCGCTACTTCGAAGGGGAGCTCGGATGTCTGGGTGCCATCGAATGGCGCACGGCCGGCACTCCGTTCCAACGCAGCGTATGGATGGCTCTTACCACGATCGCACCGGGCGAGACGCTCAGCTACGGTGCCTTGGCGGCGAAGCTGGGATGTCCCAAATCGATGCGCGCGGTTGGCCTGGCGAACGGGGCCAATCCAATCAGCGTGGTGGTGCCGTGTCATCGCGTGATTGGCGCCGATGGCTCGCTAACCGGCTACGGCGGCGGGATCGAGCGCAAACGATGGCTACTTGAGCACGAGGGTGCCGCTTTCCGCGAAAGGCCAGTGCGTCAGGCGCGTGCGGCTTAAAGCGCCGTCCCGCGTGCGGCAGACCGGGAGGCACGAAGCCTCCCGGTTTACCCACAAAGGGCTAGGCGGCGTGCAGCAGTTCCAGGGCTTCCTCGAAGATTTCCATGTTCTTGCCGAAGGAAATCGCCGCGGCCTGGACGCCGCAGACCAGGTGCATCCAGCGCCACGGCTCACGGGTGGCGTAGAATTCCTCCACGATCGCCTGGTGATGCTTGAAGGCGTGCATCTCGGTGAAATTGTCGTGGCACACGATCTCGCCGAGCCGCTTCATCAGCACTTCCGGGTCATAGCGGAGCTGCACGTATTGCTGTGCCAGGTTGACCGTGCCCTTCACCTCCGGCACGGCCCGCATCCGGCCCAGGTTGGTGACCGTGGACCAGTCGGTCGGCGGCTGCTGGTAGATGCTCTGCGTGATGGCCTCGAGCAATTCGTCCTGCGTGCGGTGCGGCAAGGCGGCGACCGCGGCTGGATCCGGCTGCGGCGCCGGCTCCATCCGGTACTGCGTCGATTTCACCTCGGGACCGGTGTGCCAGAGCAGCAGGATTTGCAGCTTGTTGCGCATGCTGAGGCCGTCGAGCCGGAGCAGATAGCGGCGCAGATTGGCGCTGGTGTGCAGGTGGACATCCATGGGATTGCCGGTCAGCGAGCGCATGAACAGACCGGCCGCGCCGATCGACAGGGCTTCGCCGGCGCCTTCCATGGACAAGCCGTCCGCCAGGGCCTGGGCCAGCAACACCGGAATTTCGGAATAGGAGTCGCAGTGCCCGATGGCCTCGCCCACCTGGCCGATCGCCGCGGTTTCATCGTCACCGGTCCGCTGGCGCAGGATGCGGGTCAGCAACTCATGCTTTTCGATCAGCGCATCGACCTCCGGGACCGCCCGCTGGGTGGGGAAGCGCGCCACGTAGCGCACGGCCGGACGCATCAGAACCGGGAGATACTCCTGCCCGAGCAACTCCAGGCCGCGCCAGGTGTAAGCGGGAAACAGGAAGTAATGGTCGTCCAGGGCATTCTTGGGAATGGCGACGGTGAGCAGCAGATCGAACGCCTCGATCGGCGGGACATTCTGCCACAGCCACTGGAAAAGATGGTCGGCCTTGTTGCTTTCGCCGCGGCTGCAGGCGGTGAGAAAGGCCGCCTTGGTCGCCTCGACGCCACGTGCGTTCGACACCTCCCCGCTGCCGTCCGCGGCGAGGTCTTCAGATCTGCTCGAGCCGGTGTCGCTGGCATCCAGCGGCGCGAATTCCAGCAGGGCGAAGGGCGCGGTGACCGGGTCGTGAACGTGTTTGTTGGCCAGGGCCACGTGCTGCAGGATCGGGAGGAAGCTGTCTTCTCCCTCCAGGCGGCCGACCAGCTTCGTGATCGCGTACATGCCGGCCAGCGGATGCAGCGGGCCGCCGTGATGGCCCGGCGGCAGGTCGGACGAGCGCGTCACCGCGAGGGCCGAGGCCATCAGCATGGTTTGCGTCGATACCCCGGCGCGCAGCTTCTCCAGCGTGCGATCCAGGATCTCGGATCGCGGCGTTTCCTCGATGAACTGGACCAGCGGCTCTATGTCGTCGGCAAAACGGACCCGTTCCGGCATGGTGGACTCTCCTGTAATTGTTGTCAGGCTTGGTTCGCAGGCTTTACTCTTTCGATGGGTGCGGCGCCTCTCGACCGGCGCGACCGCCGCGGTCGCGACCGGGAGGCAGCCCGGGGATCGGGAATTGGGCCGCGGCAAGGCGGCGGCAAAAGAGGTGGCCACGTGGCCCGGGATGCAGGCGCGGCCAAGCCATGGCCGCAGCCGGGGCCCGCTGCCGCGGGGCTGTCAAAGCGGTCATGGGGCCGATCTCTGCATCACACGGTGTCCCGCCAGCACACAACGATCATCGGACGATCTCGCGTTGCCTTGCCTCATTGCAACAGCCGAGGGGCAAAGCGCCAGACGAGGTCTTCCTCACTTTCCAGCCAATGGTCGGGCGTGGAGCGCAGCGTGTCAACATCTGGGGGAAATGGCCGCCCGGCGGGAGTGAGCGTGCATCACCGCACAGCCGCCGTTCAACCGCGCATGCCGCCCCGCAACACCGCGTCAACCTTGTCCAGCAACCCACGCGTCCCCTGCTCGAGCTGGCCGCGGTTTCATAATCATCCGGAAGCGCCGTTTGTTCCGTGAAGACGAATCGCGCTCCCCCGCCGGCCGGATTGAACTTCACAGTCGTTTGAGATAGCGATACTTGCTCAGGACCATAGTGCGCGCAGCTCAAGCGGCTTGCGATCCGACGTCCGGCGCTACCCGGCAAGCCCCGCATGCACCGCGCACCCGGCGAGGAACCCCGCCAGCGTACGGTGGAAATCCGGCTCCTCCAGCAGGAACGCATCGTGCCCCTTGTCGGTCGGGATCTCCACGAACGACACGTTCGCCCCCGCCCGGTTCAGCGCCCGCGCGATCGAGCGGCTCTCGGCAGTCGGGAACAGCCAGTCCGAGGTGAAAGACACCAGCAGGAACCGCGTCTTGGTGCCGCGGAACGCGTTCGCCACGTCGCCCTGGTAGTCCACCGCAAGGTCGAAATAGTCCATCGCCCGAGTGAGGGTCAGATACGAATTGGCGTCGAAGCGCTGCACGAAGGTGCTGCCCTGGTGGCGCAGGTAGCTCTCCACCTCGAACATCTCGCCGAACAGCCGCATCGCTTCGGTCGAATCCTTCGGCGCGTTCTGAATCCGCCGGCCGAATTTCCGCGTCAGCGCCTGTTCCGAAAGGTAGGTGATGTGCGCGCACATCCGCGCCACCGCCAGCCCGCGCGCCGGCACCCGCCCGGTCTCCCAATACCGGCCACCCTGCCAGTCCGGATCGGCGAAGATCGCCTGCCGCCCAACCTCGTGGAACGCGATGTTCTGCGCCGAGTGATACGCGGCGCAGGCGATCGGCAGCGCCGCGAACACCGCATCCGGGTACGAAGCCACCCATTCCAGCACCTGCATGCCGCCCATCGAGCCGCCCAGCACCGCGAACAGCCGCGTAATTCCCAGATGGTCGATCAGCCGTTTTTGGGCCCGGACCATGTCGCGGATCGTCACTGCCGGAAAATCGGTGCCCCAAAGCTGGCTGGGACGATCCTCGCGCTCGGACCGCGGGCCGGTGGAGCCCATGCAGCCGCCGAGCACGTTGGCGCAGATGACGAAGAACCGGTTGGTATCGACTGGCCGGCCCGACCCCACCACCTGCTCCCACCAGCCTTCCTTGCCGGTCATCGGGTGGGGTTCGGCGACATACTGGTCGAGGGTCAGCGCATGGCACACCAGCACCGCGTTTGTCCGCGCGGCGTTCAGCGTGCCGTAGGTGCGATACGCCACGGTCAGCCGCGGCAGGGTGGCGCCACATTCCAGCACCAGCCCGTCGTCGAACGTGACGTGGGTATGCGCAACCCGGGCGAGCGTGGTGATCTGGTCCATCGCGGCGATTGCATAGGCCGCGCCCGGCTCCCCCGCAACCTCGCGCCCGCGGCCCGACGATCGAGCATAGTTTGCAGCAGGGCACGCATGACGCTATCTGTTTCGCGTCCCCTCCGGCGATAACGATGTCGAGCCCCGCCCCGATCGAAGCTATCCCGCCAGCGACCTCGGACACCGGGGAACCGGACCCGTTCGACGGCTGGCGCGCCGCGCAAGGCAACGGCCTCGCCGCGCTGCGTGCCGAGCTCGATGCGATCGATGACGCGATGCATGACCTGCTGATGCGCCGCGCCCATGTGGTGGAGGCGGTGGCGCAGTCCGGCAAGCGCAGCGCGTTGCGGCCGGGGCGGGAGGCTTCGATCATCCGGCGCCTGCTGTTGCGTCACCAGGGATCGCTGCCGCCGCAGGCGCTGTACCGCATCTGGCGGGAGCTGCTGGCTGCCACCACGTCGATGCAGGGCGGGTTTGGCCTTGCGGTCTGCGACCCGCATCCCGGCGCCGCGTACACCCAGCTCGCGCGCGAGCAATACGGCGCGCTGACGCCGCTGCGCGCCCACCACAGCCCGTCCCAGGCGATCGGCGAACTGTCCGCCGGCACCGCCTCGGTCGCTGTCCTCCCGCTGCCCTCGGAAACCGAAGGCTGGTGGACCGCGCTGCTGCATCCGGACATCCACGTGGTTGCCCGGCTGCCGTTCTGGGTGCCGCGGGCGGAGGGCAGCCCCTCGGTGCAGGCGTTGGTGGTGGCGCCATTCCCGCCGGATGCCAGCGAACAGGACCGCTCGCTGATCGGGCTGGAGCTGGAGGAAGACGTGAGTCGCGCCAAGCTGACCGCCGCGCTGACCGCGGCGGGGTTCGCCCCGGGCATGGTGCTGCTGCGGCGCGACCCGGGCGCACCGGTGGCGCATGCGCTGGTTGAGGTGGAGGGCCACGTGGCGGCGCACGACAAGCGGCTGGACGCGCTGGCCGCCGCGCGCCGGCCGATCGTGCTGGGCGGCTACGCGGTGCCGGTGGGAGGTGCCGCATGACCACGCCGCGCCCGCGTCCCGAGGTGCTGACCATCTCACCCTATATCGGCGGTGAATCGACGCTGCCCGGCATCAACCGCACCATCAAGCTGTCTTCCAACGAGGGCGCGTTCGGCGTGCCGCCCGGCGCACGGGAAGCCATCCGCCGTGTCGCGGAGGAGGTGTATCGCTACCCCGATGGCGGCGCCGACGCGCTGCGGGAAGCGATCGGCCGGCGCTGGAGGCTGGACCCGGCGCGCATCGTCTGCGGCGCCGGCTCCGACGACCTGATCTATCAATTCTGCCTGGCCTACGGCGGACCGGGGCGGGACATCGTGATGTCGGCGCACGGGTTCTCGATCTATTACATCGCCGGGACCTATGCCGGCAGCCGGGTCATCAAGGTGCCCGAACGCCATCTGGCTGCCGACGTGGACGCCATGCTGGCGGCGGTGTCGCCGGCGACGCGGCTGATGTTCCTGGCCAATCCGAACAATCCCACGGGCTCCATGCTGCCGCGGGACGGGGTGGCGCGGCTGCGCGCCGGCCTGCCGCCCGAGGTGCTGCTGGTGGTGGATGCCGCCTACGCCGAATACGTCACGCGCGCCGATTATGACGCGGGGGTGGAACTGGTCGATGCCACCGACAACACGGTGATGACCCGGACGTTCTCGAAAGTGTTCGGGCTGGGTGGCATGCGCATCGGCTGGTGCTACGCGCCGGCGGACGTGGTGGATGTGCTGAACCGGGTGCGCGGGCCGTTCAACGTTTCGGTGGCGGCGCAGGCGGCGGCGATCGCGGCGCTGGCGGAACAGGGCTGGGTGGAGAAGGGCCGCGACCATAATGCGGAGTGGCGGCCGAAGCTGGCGGCGGGGCTGGAAGCGGCGGGCATCAAGGTCTGGCCGAGCGAGGGCAATTTCGTGCTGGCCGATTTCGGCACGGAGGGAAAAGCCGAGGCGGCTGACGGGTTCCTGCGCAGGCGCGGCATCATCGTGCGGGGCGTGCGCGGCTATGGGCTGCCGCATTGCCTGCGCGTCACGGTCGGCACGGCGGAAGAGGTGCAGGCGGTGGTCGAGGCGCTGACCGGCTTCATGCGGGAAAGCCGTGGCTGAGCCTCTCTTCCGTCGGCTGGCGTTGCTCGGGGTAGGGCTGATCGGCAGTTCCGTTGCCCGCATCGCGCGGGAGCGTGGCGACCTGGCGGGCGAAATCGTGGTCAGCGCGCGCACCCAGAAGACGCTGGATCGTGTCGTGCAACTGGGCTTCGCCGACCGGGTGGAGCTGGACCCGGCGCGGGCGGTGGAAGGCGCGGATTGTGTGATGCTGGCCGCGCCGGTGGGGGCGTTCGCCGAGCTGGCCGCGCGGATCGCGCCGCATCTGGCGCCGGGGGCGATTCTGACCGACGTGGGGTCCACCAAGCAATCTGTCATTCGCGACGTGGGGCCGCTGGTGCCGGCGGGCGTGCATTTCGTGCCGGCGCATCCGGTGGCGGGCACCGAGTATTCCGGGCCCGATGCGGGGTTCACCACGCTGTTCGAGGGGCGCTGGACGCTGCTGACTCCGCCGCCCGGCACCGACGCGGCGGCGGTGGAGAAGATCGCCGAACTCTGGCGGCGCTGCGGCTCGATGATCGAGCAGATGGAGCCGGCGCACCACGACCGGGTGCTGGCGATTGTTTCCCACCTGCCGCATTTGATCGCCTTCACCATCTGCGGCACCGCCGACGACCTGGCGGGCGAAAGCCGCCAGGAGGTGCTGAATTTCGCCGCGTCCGGCTTCCGCGACTTCACCCGCATCGCGGCGAGCGATCCGGTGATGTGGCGCGATATTTTCCTCAATAACCGCGAGGCGCTGCTGGAGATGCTGGCGCGCTTCATGGAGGACGCGCAGGCGATGTCGCGCGCGGTGCGCTGGGGGGATGCGGCGTATATCGAGGACATGGTGGAGCGCGGGCGGAAGATCCGGCGGAGTTTGATCGAGCTGAAGCAGGCGTAGGGCACGGGGAGAGTAGAAATTTGAATGTGCCCGCGCTGGATCGGCAGCCGGTGGGAACATGGCAATGGCTTGCCCGCGGCAATGAAGGAGGCTTTTAACACGGAGGGCACGGAGAGCCACGGAGAGCGCGTATTTCCCCGACTGATCGGGGTGGACAAACGACCTCCGTGGCCCTCCGTGGTTCTTCGTGGTCTCCGTGTTAGAATTTTTACCGTTGTCCGTGCCAACTCAGGCGCCGCCCGGTGCCCCCGTATGCGTGCGTAAGAAAGCCCTGACAGCGGCACGAATCGGAACGCCGGAGCCGGCCATAATCCGGTCCCATGCGCGCGCTTTGCCTCGATGTGTGCGCTGGGTTCAGGGCGGGCCGGTGGCCACCGCCGCGGCCTGCGCATATGGTTCCGGTAACGGATCGGATGGATCGTCCGCCGCCTCGCCGATGAAGAACCCCAGCACCCGGCGAAGCGCATCCCGTGTCAGCTCCAGCCGGTCCCAGTTGCTCCCCGGCTTTCCGTCCTGCTCCTGGCAGAACGCCTCCTGTCGGCGCATCTTCTCCTGCATCAGGGTGACGACAGTGCCCCCGTGCAATCGGATGCTGTCGAACAGCTCGTTCCAGAACGGACCGGTGCAGAAGCCGGGCACCACCGCCAGGTCAAGGCAGATATCGACAATGGTGCGGCCAAGCGGGCGGCGGCGCACCTGCGCCTCGAGTTCCTCCAACGTCGGCATGAACAGTTCTGGATCGTTCCAACCGGCCGGGCGGGACGGCCGCGCGGTGGCCTTGCGCGCGATGGGGACCTCGGCCGGTTGCTCGGCGACTGGCGGATCGGCTGGCGCGGCCGGTGTCGCGGTCGCGCGCTCGCGGCGCGCGACGAAGCCGATATCCCGGCCCCGCGCCGCGCGCGCGAGCAGCACGCGCTGCAGCGCGGTGGCACGCAGGATGCCGCGTTGCAGGTGGGCGAGGATCGCATACAGCCTGCCGGTGCCGAAGCAGGCCGCGATGGCGTCGAAGTCGGGGCTGGCGGAGCGGTGCTTCGCGGTCTCGGCGAGATGGCGGCCGTAGCCCAGCAGGATGCGAACGGTGTGCAGCAGCGCGGCGATGCGCGCAGGCATGGTGCGGGCGGGCGGATCCGGTTGGGGATCGTGGGTAGAGGCAGGACAGGGAGTGGCGGTCGCGGCGCGCTGCATCCCGCACTAATAACAATGTTATCGACAATTTGTCAACATAAATGTCGGCCAGGCCGATTCCGGGCGAGACGGTGGACAGCGCCGGTCGGGCGACTGCGCATGGTGTATGGGGTTCTGCCCGCCCCTGGCTGTCCTGGCTTGCCGAAAGGGCGGGCGAATTGGTGCAAGGGGTTCTGGCAACACGTCGATGAGGTCGGTCTCCGGCCCGCTCGGACGGCGCAGCGGCGGCAGGTGGGGGAATTGGTGCATGGTTCTGGCTGGCGGATCGGGGCCGGGCAACCTTGCCGCTTGGTGCGGCATGCGGCGGCGTAAGCAAGGGTTTAACGCAGATGCAGGCAGATGGACGCCGATGCACGCGGATGGGACATGGGCCAACGCATCGGCCCTGCGCATCAGGATCGGCCGGCCGGGTTTAGCCGTGAAACGCCATGCCGGACTCAGGCCCATCCGCGCGCATCGGCGTACATCCCTTCTGCATCTGCGTAGGAATTCTTGCTTGCTTTGCCGCCTGCCGCATCGTCCTCTCAAGGAGAGACATGACAGGACACGGCACCGGATCATGGCGATGCACCTCACGTTGCATGGGTCATTGCGCTCCGCGCATGGGTCATTGCGCTCCGCTCGAACCGCGACCGTTTCCGCCTCGATGGCCGCACCGCTGAGCATGAAGTGGCTGGCGTCGGTTGTGGCGCCGCCAGGGCGTCTGGGCCGCGTGACGCACTCTGCCGGACAGGGAGTCTCGCCCAGGTTGTTGAACTTTCGTGGCATGTCCGCCGCATCGCTGTCAGTTAGTTTCTAACATGACGATCCCGGCTGCCGGCTGCGAGGGGGCGGGGAGGTTGGACGAAACGCGCCGGTAGTGGGAGCCGTGCCGAATGCGGAGCGCGATCGGTCGCAGCGGCGACGTCCGTGGCCTGGTGTCGGCCGCAGCGAAGCAAGCGGGTCACCGGCAGGCAGGACGGTAGCGGGGCAGTTTGAGTGTCGCCTGGTGACCCGAGTAGGTCATTCCGGCACTGATCGGGTCGTCCGGAAAGCAGTCGTAGCGGGGGCGTACGGACGTTCGAGTTACGTCAGATCACGCCAATCTCGTTCGCGTCGGTCGCCGGGCTCTTTGACGGAGCAAGAGTGAGCCTGAGATGCAGAATGACCCAAGACTCTCACAGCGCAGACATCGCCGATCGCATCAAGGCGCCGGCGCGCACTCCCGCAGCCAACCCACTCATCCGCGGCGCAAGCCGACTCCATCGCTACGATCCGCGCCATCCAGGAAGCAGTGGCGCGACTGCCCGTCCTGGACGACCGGCCGCCGAATGAGATCATCGGCTACCACGGACGTGGTTTGTTGCAGTGTTGGTGACCGATCGCGCCGGTCGGACAGCACGCACGGCCGGTAGCCTCGCCTCGTCTGCTACAGATGGTCAGCCAGTCGGATCGGAGCACTCACGGCATGCCGCGCCACCTCCCTACTGGCAGCACGACCGCCTCACGCCGGCACGATCCCCGCGTCCAGCCGGCCTGGAAACTCGAGGACGCCAAGGCGCGCTTCAGCGAACTCGTCCGTCGCGCCCGCGCCGAGGGCCCGCAACGGGTCACCGAGCGCGGCAGGGACGCCGTCGTGGTGATCGCGGTGGAGAGCTTGGAGAAACCGCTGCCGCCGGACAAGCCGCGCCAGAACCTGGTGGACTTCCTGCAGGGTCTCGACATCGGCGGCCTGGACCTTACACGAGATCACGACATCGGCCGCGACATCATCCTGTGAGCGGCTGGCTGCTCGACACCAACATCGCCGCCGAACTTGCCAAACCGCGCGGCACGGTCCGGGTGCAGCAATGGGCCGCAGCGCGGGACGAGGCGTTGCCGTTCCTCAGCATCCTGACGCCTGGCGAATACGACAAGGGTCTGCACAACGTGCCGCCCGACAGCCCGCTCCGCCCGCGCATTGCCGCCGGCATCGCCGCGCCGGAATCGTGCTTTGCCGATCGCATCCTGACGCTGACTGATCCGATTGTCCGGCGCTGGGGTGTCATCAGCGGCGACGTCAAATGCCAGACCGGCCAGACGCCGCCAGTGATCGACACGCCGCTCGCCGCCACAGCGATCGAGCACGACCTCTGCCTGGTCACCCGCAACCTGCGCGACGTACAACACGGCGGCGCCACGCTGTTCAATCCGTGGGACGACGTTCCAGACCGCCACGCGCCCGAGCAACCACGCCGTCGCTGAGACGCGCGCATCATTTGTCGAACTCCCGCAGCACCGCCAGCCCCTGCTCGAGATCGGCGATAAGGTCATCCACGTCCTCCAACCCGATATGCAGCCGCACCACCGGGCCGTCGAACTTGCCGCTCCCCGCCGTGCGGGTGATGAAACCCGTTGTCGGCAGCGCCAGGCTTTCGAAGCCGCCCCATGACGCGCCGATGCCGAACAGTTCCAGCGCCTCGACGAAGGCGTGCGTGCTTTCCACTGCAAACTCCGGCCGGAACTCCACCCCAAACAGGCTGGACGCGCCGGAAAAATCGCGTCGCCACAATTCGTGGCCGGGCGCGCCGGGCAGCGCCGGATGCAGCACGCGCGCGACCTCGGGGCGCCGCGACAGCCAGTGCGCGATCTCGATCCCGGCGTCCATTTGCGCCGCCAGCCGCACGCCCATGGTGCGCATGCCACGCAGTGTCAGCCAGCAATCGTCGGGGCTGGCGTACTGGCCCAGCCCGCGCGACGTCGCGAACAGCGTCTGCCAGTCCGCCTCGCTGTTCACGGTGATCGCGCCGATCAGAACGTCCGAGTGCCCCGCGGGATATTTGGTCGCCGCCTGGATCGACACATCGACGCCGTGGCGGAACGGCTGGAAGTGATGGATGCCCCAGGTGTTGTCCAACAGCACCTTGGCGCCGCGGGCGTGCGCGGCGCGGGCGATCGCCGGCACGTCCTGCACCTCGAACGTATGGCTGCCGGGACTTTCGGCGTACACCACCCTGGTATTCGGGCGCAGCAACGCGGCCATGCCGGCCTCGTCGATTTCCGGATGGTAGAACGTCGTCTCCACACCGAACCGTTTCAGCACGCCGCCGGCGAAGTTGCGCGCCGGGCCATAGACGTGGTCCGGCATCAGGCAATGGTCGCCGGCATCGAGGAACGCCAGCAGCGGAGTCGTCACCGCCGCCAGGCCGGAGCACAGGATGGCGCAGCGCGTGCCGCCTTCCACTTCGGCGATCATGTCCTCCAGTGCCCAATGCGTCTCGCTGCCGCCCAATCCATAGGTCAGCACGCGCTCGCCGCGCCGCGCGGCCATTGCGCGCCGCTCGGCGACGGTCGGATAGAGCACCGTGGAGCCGCGCAGCAGCGGCGGATTCACGAAGCCGTGCGTGCGCTTGCCCGCGCGGCCGGTGTGCGAAAGCCTGGTGCGGAAGCCGCGCGGCGGCGTGCCGGCCACTCAGCCGGTCTCCACCGGTGTGTCGGCGCGACCGCCCCATTCGGTCCAGGACCCGTCATAGACCGCGCCCTCCGGCAGGCCGGCGAGGCGCAGACCCAGGGTCAGGATGCAGGCAGTGACGCCGGATCCGCAGCTCGTCACCGGCAGGCACGTGCCGTTGACGCCGGCCTGGGCGAAACGCGCACGCACCGCCTCGACCGGGTGGAACGTTCCGTCGGCGTTCAGCAGCTCGGTATAGGGAATGTTCACCGAGCGGGGGATATGGCCGCTGCGCATGCCGGCGCGCGGCTCCGGCGTGGCGCCGGTGAAACGTCCGCCGGCGCGCGCGTCAAGCAGCAGTTCGGCGCGCGTTTCGACGTTGCGCAGCACGTCGCCGACCCCGCGCAGCCGTGCCGCACGGAAATCCGGGCGGAAGCTCGCCGCGGGCAGGGCGGGAGGTTCGCCGGATTGCGTGGCCCGGCCTTCCTTCAGCCATTTCGGCAATCCGCCGTCCAGCACGGCGGCGTTGTCGTGGCCGAACAGGCCCATCAGCCACCAGCCGCGCGCCGCCGAGGCCAGCCCCTTCTGGTCGTAGAACACCACGCGCGACGCATTGCCGACCCCAAGCCGTTCCATCAGCCTGGCGAAACGGCCCGGCGTGGGGACCATGTGCGGCAGGTCGGTGTCCAGGTCGGCGATCGCGTCGATATCGAAATAGCGCGCACCGGGAACATGTGCCGCGAGGAACTCGGCGTGGCCGTCCCTGGATTCGTTCGGCAGGTATTTTGTCGCGTCGAACACCACGAGGTCCGGCTTGCCGAGCTGTCCGGCAAGCCAGCCGGTCGTCACCAACGGTTGCATCGCGTTTCCCTTCTCACGAGCCGCAGGGCAGTGTCGGCACCGGCACCGGCAAGTCAATCAGGCCACAGACCTATCCGGCGATGCACCGCCGCCACATAGTCGGTCTTCGCGCCGGTGTAGCCTTCGCGGTCCGACGGGTAGCGCCGCGCGAGGTCGCGCTTCAGTGCGGCGTAACGCTCCGCCTCCTGCGGATTGACACGCAGGTAGTCGCGGAACGCCAGGCGCCGCTGCCACATTTCACTGCCCGGTTCGGTGATGTGGACGTGGTGGGTGCGCCGGGCGCCATAGGGCGGCATGCCCTTGACGAAGAACATGCGATCCGGCTTCGGATTGTCCTCCCAATAGGCATAGCCGAGCGACCGGATCGGTGCGACCGCCTCGGCCTTGGCCTGCGCCAGCGAATGGACGGCAACCAGGATGTCGATGACCGGCTTGGCGATCATCCCCGGCACCGCGGTGCTGCCGAAATGCTCGATGCCGAGCAGCAGCGCCGGATCGAGCACAGCGCGCAGCCGTTCTGCCTCCACGTCGAACAGGCGCGGCCAGTCCGGGTCGTACGCGACGAGTTCGACATCATCCATGGCCGGACAGGCTCACCGGCAGACCAACCGACGCTGCATGGCCGGTCGCGTCCAAAGCGGGCGCTGCAAGCGCTGGCCCGGACGGTGCCGTGCCCTTCCGGCGGCGCGGCGGACGGCGCAGAATGGCGCCATGCGCGTCATAGCCCTTGCGATGTTGCTGCTGCCGCTCGCCGCTTGTGCCGGAGGCCCGCGGGCGCTGGGCATCATCGGTCCCCGCGGCACTGCCCCGGCGCCGGTCGCCGGGCCGGCACCCTCCAGCGATCCGTTCGACAATCCGGACACGCTGCGGTCGGGAACGCGCTATGGCCCGAGCTACACGCCCTCCACCGACGGCGGACATTTCTGGGGCTACAACTGAACCGGCCAGGCGCCGGCGGTGGCGCGCGATCGCGTGGGCGGCGACCGGCGCGCCACGCGGCACCCTCACCCGCCGCCTCGCGCCGCGCCCGCCCGCTATGCCGACAGCGCCTGCGGCTCCGTCCGCACGCGCTTCACCATCAGCTTGTTCAACGCGTGCACATAGGCGCGCGCCGCCGACACGATCGTGTCGGTGTCGGCGCCCTGGCCATCGACCAGTTTCCCCCCCTCCTCCAGCCGCACCGTGGTCTTCGCCTGCGCGTCGGTGCCCTCGGTCACCGCGCCGACCGAGAACAGCACCAGGTTCGCCTCGTGCGGGAAAATCTCGCGGATCGCCTTGAACACCGCGTCCACCGGCCCGTCGCCGGTGGAAACCGCCTGCTTCGCCGCGCCATCAACCGACAGCTCCAGCTCGGCGCGCGCCGGCCCCTTCGACCCCGCATGCAGGTCGAGCGAGACGAAGCGGATGCGCTCGTGGTCGCGCATCACCTCGTCATCGACCAGGGCCACGATGTCGTCGTCGAACACCACCTTCTTGCGGTCCGCCAGGTCCTTGAAGCGGCGGAACGCGTCGTTGAGCTGGTTGTCGCCGATCGTGTAGCCCAGCGTGTTCAGCTTGTCGCGGAACGCCGCGCGGCCGGAGTGCTTGCCCAGCACCAGGCTGGATTTCTGCCAGCCGACGCTTTCCGGCGTCATGATCTCATAGGTGCCCGCGTGCTTCAGCACGCCGTCCTGGTGGATGCCGGCCTCGTGCGCGAAGGCGTTGCGCCCGACGATCGCCTTGTTCGGCTGCACGTCGAAACCGGTGATGGCGGACAGCAGCTTCGATACCCGCAGCAGGTGTTCCGTGGTGATCCGGTTGGCATAGGGGATCGCGTCGCGCCGCGTGCGCACGGCCATCACGATCTCCTCCAGCGAGGCGTTGCCGGCGCGTTCGCCGATGCCGTTGATCGTGCATTCCACCTGGCGCGCGCCGGCGCGGAACGCGGCGATGGTGTTGGCCACCGCCAGTCCCAGGTCGTTGTGGTTGTGCGTCGAGAGGATCACCTTCTCGATCCCCGGCACCCGGTTGCGGATGTCGGAGTACATGCGGTCCATGTCCTCGGGCAGCGCGTAGCCGACCGTGTCGGGCAGGTTGATCGTGGTGGCACCGGCCTGGATCGCGGCCTGCACCACGCGGGCGAGAAAATCCGGATCGCTGCGCGTGGCGTCCTCGGCCGACCATTCGACGTCCTCGGCGTGGTGGCGCGCCAGGGTGACGGAGTCGATCGTGGCCGCGATCACCTCCTCCGGCGTCAGGCGCAGCTTGTACTTCATGTGCAGGTCGGAGGTGGCGATCACGATGTGGATGCGCTTGCGCTTCGCCGGGCGCAGTGCCTCGGCGGCGCTCATCACGTCCATCTGGCCGGCGCGGGCCAGGCTGGCGATGACCGGCGTGTTGGCGCGCTGGCCGATGGTTTCCGAGATGGTCCTGACGCTTTCGAAATCGCCTGGCGAGGCGATGGCGAAGCCCGCCTCGATCACATCGACGCCGAGTTCGGTCAGCGCCTCGGCCATGCGGATTTTCTCGTTGAGGTTCATCGAGAAGCCGGGCGATTGTTCGCCGTCGCGCAGGGTGGTGTCGAAGATGATGATGCGGTCGTCTTCCAGCGTGCCGAAGCTGGGATGGGTGATGCTCATTTGGGGTCGGTTCCTCGGGATGGTTGCACGACATCAGCCTCAGGGGTCCCCCTGAGCGTGCCGGCACTCAACAGCCCGGCGCAGCGCTCAGGGGCGGCTAAGTCGAAGGAGGAGGCCGAGGGCGATCGAGGTGGCGAGCAGCCGCGCGGAACGCCGCGTGACGGCGCGGGCGGTGCGACAGGCGAGGTGCAGGCCACAGAACATGGTAGTGTATAACCTGGGCGGCGGTGCAGGATCAAGAGGGTTTTGATGCCGGCGGGCAGCGGGATACCCCGCCGCGCGCCGGCGGTGCATAATGGCGCTGGGCAACAACCGGGGGAAGCCGCCTGTGGCGCAGCCGCAACGCGACGTGAAACGCACCGCCTTGCGCACCTGCCCGCTTTTCCAGGCCATGCTGCCGGACGAGCTGGATGCGATTCTTGCCTTTTCCATCGAGCGCCGCATTCGCCGCGGCCAGATGATCGTTCAAAAGGGCGATGCCGGGACGTCGATGATGGCGGTGCTGAGCGGCCGCGTGCGCATCAGCGCCGTCAACGCCGAGGGGCGGGAGATCACCCTTAACGTCATCAACCCCGGCCAGGTGTTCGGCGAAATCGCCCTGCTCGACGGCCAGCCGCGCAGCGCCGACGCTTCCGCGATCGAGGACACATTGCTGCTGGTGGTGGAGCGGCGCCACTTCATGCCGTTCCTGGCGAGCAATCAGAACCTGACGTCGCGTTTGCTCGCGGTGTTGTGCGAGCGGCTGCGCAGCACCAGCCTGGCCCTGGAGCAGATCGCGCTGTTCGACCTGGAGGCGCGGCTGGCCCGGCTGATTCTCAAGCTCGCCGCCGATTACGGCAAGCCGTCCGCGGACGGCACCCGGATCGAGATGAAGCTGTCGCAGCGCGACATCTCCAACCTGGTCGCCGCGTCGCGGGAGAGCGTCAACAAGCAACTGGGGCATTGGCGCGACAGCGGCGTGCTGGCGTTCGAGGGCGGCTATATCGTCGTGCGCCGCAGCGCCGACCTGCAGGCGTTGGTAGAGCCGGGGTAGTGCTGTACGCTCCGCCCACGCAACGGGAGAGGTGTGATCATGCCGCGACAGCAGATCGTTTCCGGCCGCATCGGCCGGCCGAGCGGGCATTTCTCGCAGGCCGTCGCGGTGGAAGCGCGTGGCCGCCTGGTGTTCATTTCGGGCATGACGGCGAAGCGCGCCGACGGCAGCATCGCCGGCGCCGGCGACATCGAGTCGCAGACCCGGCAGATGTGCGAGAACGTCAAGGCCGCGGTGGAAGCCGCCGGCGGCGGCATGGCGGATATCTGCCGCGTCGATGTCTATGTGCGCAGCATGGGCGACTTCGACGCGATCCATAAGGTGCGTCGGGAGTATTTCCCGGATCCGCCGCCGGCCTCGACGATGGTGGAAGTCAGCGGCTTCACCCATCCGGACTACCTGGTCGAGATGAACGCGATTGCCGTGCTGGCGTAACCGCGCATTTGACAGGCCGGCGCGATGCGGGAGAACTCACGGCAACCGCACCACGGAGAATTGCCGCCATGCAGGAAACGCCCGCCTCGCCGCTCGCCGCCTATGTCGCGTTCCTGGAGCGTGGCGAGCTCGGCTACCAGTTCAGCCCCTCGGCCGATGCGGCGGTTTTCTACCCCCGCGTCATCGCGCCGCGGACCGGCGAGGCCGACCTGGAATGGCGCGTCAGCAAGGGGTTCGGCACGGTCCATGCCACCACCGTGGTGCACCAGCAGAAGGGCGAGCCGTACAACGTCGCGCTGATCGACATCGACGAGGGCTTCCGCATGATGAGCAGGGTGGAAGATGTTGCGCCGGCGGCGGTGAAGATCGGCATGCGGGTGAAGTTCCGCGTGCATCGTCCGGGGGGCGACGATCCGCCCTATCCGGTGTTCACGCCGGCGGAGGGCGGGTGACATGGCGGCACGGGGCAGCGTCGCCATCGTGGGCGCGGCGGAATCCGACATCGGCGCGGTTGCCGCGCTGATGAGTCCGATCGACCTGATGGCGCAGGGCATCCACCGCGCGCTGGCCGATGCCGGGCTGAACCTGCGGGACGTGGACGGCGTGTTCTGCGCCTGCACCCAGGCGCGCACGTCTGCGATGTCGCTGGTGGAGTATCTCGGCCTGCCGCACGCCTACACGGATTCCACTATCGTCGGCGGCTCGTCGTTCGAAATCCACGTCGCGCACGCGCACGCCGCCCTGGAAGCCGGTTTGTGCAACGTCGCGGTGGTCGCCTATGGCAGCACGCAGCGCACCGTGGGGCGGCGCCAGGCGAGCGTGCGCGAATACAATCCGTACGAGACGCCGTTCCGGCCGTTCCTGCCGGCCTCCGCCTATGCGATGGCGGCCTCGCGCCACATGTTCGAATTCGGCACCACGCGCGAGCAATTGGCCGAGGTGGCGGTGGCGGCGCGCGAATGGGCGTTGCTGAATCCGGCGGCGTGGGAGAAACAGCCGCTCAGCATCGCCGACGTGCTGAACGCGCGGCCGGTCAGCGACCCGTTCACCGTGCGCGACTGCTGCCTGATCACCGACGGCGGCGGCGCCGTCGTCATGACGCGGATCGATCGCGCGCGCGACATGGCGAAGCGGCCGGTGCCGGTGCTGGGCTGGGGCCAGGCGATCACCCATGCGTCGATTTCGTCGATGCCGGACCTGACCCATACCGGGGCGATCCTGTCGGGCGCGGCGGCGTACCGGATGGCGGGCATGGCGCCGGCGGAGATCGACGTGCTGGCGCTGTACGACGCTTTCACCATCAACACGATCCTGTTCCTGGAAGACCTCGGCTTCTGTCCGAAGGGCGAGGGCGGGCGGTTCGTGGAAGACGGGCGGATCGGGCCGACGGGCGACCTCGCGGTGAACACCAATGGCGGCGGGCTGTCGTATTGCCATCCCGGGATGTACGGGCTGTTCCTGCTGATCGAGGCGGTGCGGCAGTTGCGCGGCGAATGCGGCGCGCGCCAGGTGGCCGCGGCGGAGGCGGCGATCGTGCATGGCAATGGCGGCGTGCTGTCGGCGCAGGCGACGGTGATCCTCGGCGGGCCGGCGACGGTGTGAGTTTGCGAAGGATGGGGAGGCCGGACGGTCCGCACGACGGCTTACCACGAAGGCGCCAAGCGGAGCCTTGTTTGCGTCTTCGTGGTGAAAATTCCTATCTGCCGCCATGCGGGTGCTTGTTTGGAACTCGCGCGGCGGCGACGTTCGGCTGTCGCCGGCGGCGCGGGGAGGAACCGGCGAGCGGCGCAATGAGGTGCCGATCGTGGCGCGGCGCGGGTTTCACGGATGCGGTCCGGCGTTGCACCACGTGGCGGGACCGTGGCGCCTGCCAGCGGTTGCCATTGGCCGGCCGCGCCTGACGGGCATCGACATACCGAACCGGCGACCTGACCTGCGACGGTCAGGTCAGGGTCGGATGGATGCCCTTACCGGGCGATGGATCAAGGATGCGGTGCGCGGGAGGTCGATAGATGTCCGCCGCCAGTACCAAGGCCAGAGCGCCGTCGTTCTTTGACCTCTATCGTCGCGGCGAGGCGACCGCGGAGGGGATCGAAGATTTCGTGAGACGTTGGCATTACAATCCGGAGCCTGGGGCCGGCGACCTGCCGCTGCATGACTATTTCGGTCCGACGCGGGAGGAATATGAGGTCCTGCCATACGATGCAGAGGCATTGCCTCAGGTTCTGGCTGCCCGGGAATCGCAGCGTCCGTTGGCCGGACTTATGGCGGCGAGGCTGCGGGAACTGAAAGCCGCCAACCGGCCGGAGGATGCAACCACGATCGTTCTGCTTGGGAACTGGTTGGCGGCCCAGGGAGTTGCGTGATCGGGTAGGCGGCTTTCCGGTGATCGACGTGGCGGAGGCGCATGCATGTCTGATGTGCGACAAAAGGCGCTGATCTTTGTCGAGCTTTGCGGCCACGGTCGGGTCGCGGCCGACCAGATCGTGCTTCTGTATGCTTCCGGCTTGGTGGTGGCCCGCGGGTGCAGTCCTCGCTCCGCCAAAGACCGATCTTCTGCACCACGCAACAGCCGGCGGTAGTGGGTCAGTTTGACTGTCACGTGCTGACCCGAATCAGCGGGAGCCGGGCCGCTCCGTCTGAACCGCCGCATTTGGTCTGGAACGGAAGGTCTATTGCTCAGCCGTGCGCTTTCGGAATGACAGCACCTCCCGGCCAGGGTAAGCCGGGAGGCGCTGGTTGTCAGGGTAAAGGTGCTGAGGCTGCGGCAGCAGTCGGCAAGCTGGTGAGTTTGCGTTGCACCAAGCTCCGCAGGGTGACGAATGCCTGTTCCTGCGCGTGTCGGTTTGAGATTATACGATAGATACCGGGCTTTTCGGTGGCAGCCACGATGCCCCGCGTCCGCCAGAGCGGGTTCTCTCGGTTCATCAGGTCGCCCGTGTAAATCGCCTTCGTCTCGCCAGTGTCCGAGTTCGTCACCTCGTGACGATAGGTCTCGCCGAGCGCGGCGAGACCTGCCCGCCAGCTATCGGACGCGTGCTCGCGCAGCCACGCAGCCAGACGAAGATAGCTAATCCAGAAAACCCCCTGGTCAGCTACACTGCGCATCCGCACTTCCTGGCGCCGCTGGACGCTGAGAAGTGCAATCTCGTTGGGTCTGACTTTCCCCAGCTCCGCCACGAAGTCGATCAAGTAGCGCCGCAGCTCGGCCCACTGCTCGCTGTCATCGTCTGGAAGAGCGGGGAAGGCGGCTTCGATGCCGCGCACCAGCGTGTAGAACAGAACCATCTTGGCACTGTTCTTCGACAGCGTTCCTTGGACGATCTCGACATTCTTCGCGCCAAGCACGCCGCATTCGTCCATGAGTTGGCGGGTCAGCCTGGTCTTGGCGTGAGGTGAATTGGTGCGAGACTCGATATAATAGGCCTTGCTCGACGGGACCTTCCAGCCCTTCGAGTTCAGAACGAAGAACCGATGCGCCTCGCCCTCGAAATCGTCAGTCGAGATGGTGAGCGAGTAAGGGCGCACCGGATTGTAGTCCTCCATCTCCTGCGAGTCGGTTTCTTCCACCCATTTCCGGTAGATCAAGTGCATTTTGATGATAGCGTGGTGCCGATGATTGGTGTCGGGACGGGTCGCCACGCCCTGATAGATTATCAGCTCGCGACGCTCCTCCACATACGCCCAGAGAACCTCACCGGCGCGCAGGTTCCACATGAGCTGCGGGCATTCGAACTGGTTCACCCGAATGTCCTCCACCATGCTCTCGATGTTGGAGTCATTGAGATAGGGCACTCTGTGCCCGCCCTTGACCTCCTTCTCGCCGCGCTGAATTTCGGGGTCGTAGACAGATCGGAATCGCGTCGTCTGTGTGAGGTCCGGCGTATAGATTTCGAACGGGTCACAGATGTCGGTCAATTGGCCTGGCGTGATCTGGGTCTGGAACTCGATCGCACCAGCCATCAGCAAGCGTCCGTCGCAGGCGATCGCTTCGGTGCGAGGACGCCGGAACAGAACATCAACTTTCGCGACGCGGAATGGATTACGGTCGCGGAGGTGGGGAGGAAGGTCATCCTCTTTCGGAATGACGTAGCAGGTCAGGGAGGGCATTAACTTGGTTTTCACGTGTCTGCGCCGCGTGATTGCGGCGTGATGACGCTAAATACCGCGTGATACTGGCGTGTCTAGCCTCCGCATGTTCACGTTAACGTGAACAGACGGGCCTCGGTGGCAATTTCCGCACGCTAGGAAGGGCGTCTCCGCGCGGCGGGGGTGCCGCATAATTCCCTAAGACAAGTTGGGGCGTCCCGAGAACGGGGCGCTTTCGGGCAGGGGGGCCGCCTTCGGCGAGCCGTTTCCGGACAAGATTCCGGCACAGCCAAGCCGTTGATCCTGTTGGCTGCCGCGAGCTGCCCGGCAATGGATCGATCTCCGGACTATTCCACGCCGCAAGCGGACTGGGGGTCACGAACCGTGCCCCGTCGAGTGTCCGCTTCCCTTCCACCCAAAGCGGCGGCAGCAGTGTCCACTGGTGTGGACCGCCGCATCCGACGCTTTGCACCCATTCAAACTGACCCACGCAACAGCCGGCGTTCCTTGCAGCGATCGGCGTGATACGCGGTTACGACCACGTCACACGACAGCGGTGCGAGCGGATCAGCGCAATGCCCCCGGATCAAGCGCCCGGGAGGGGGGCCTCGTGCAGCGTGGGCCGGCCGTGCCGCGCCTCCTTGCTTCTGTAGGGCAAAAAGCTACTTTCCGGACTCCCCGAAGAGCGAAGCAGCAACCCACGTGGCAAGCGACCTCCAGCCCCCCCCGCGGCACCCACGATCTCATTGGCGAGGACCAGCGCCGCCACACCCATGTGGTGGACACCGCCCGCCGCATCGCCGCGACCTATGGCTTCGACGAATGGACCACCCCCGGGTTCGAGGACACAAGCGTGTTCTCCCGCACGTTGGGGACAGCCACGGCTATGAGTGAATTGTTCATGGTCGTACCCGATCATCCTTCGTCCCCGGCTGCCTGGAACGCCAGCGGCCGCCGGGCCGGAGTGAGACCATTGGGCCGCCAGCCAATTCCCCGACCGTCCTTCCTGAACGAATGTGAGTACCTGGGTTCATTTACGGTGCCCGCCGCTGGCGCACGGTGGACGGCAAGCATCTTCTCACCCGGGACGGCCTGCACGGCGAGATCGAGGCGTTCGATACCAGAGGACGGCACATCGCCGTATTGGATTCCGTCACCGGAGTGAGGATAAGAGGGCCTGTCCGAGGGAGATGGATCGATGTCTAGCGTTCAGGCTGCCGCCAGAGCCCCGGCCTTTTTCGAGTTGTTCTGCAGCGGCAAGGTCACGGCCGACGAAATCGATGATTTCGTTGGGCGCTGGCACGCCGACCTGGAGCCGTGGGCGAAGGACATGCCGCTCCATGAATACCTCGGGCTGACTGACGAAGAATACGGCGTGTGGGTATGCGATCCGTATGCCCTGCCCCATATACTGGCGGCCAGACGGTCGGGCCGGGAGTTGGCGGTGGTGATGGCGGAACGGCTTGATGCGATGCGCCGTGTCAGTGATCCGCTGGACCGCAGCATTCTGTTCGCGCTGGGCAATTGGGTGAAGGCACGGTCCGGCCAGTAAGTTGGTCATCGGACAGGCGCGGCCGGTAGCGTCGGTGGCGGGCCAAGTGCGCCATGCCGGGACCAGAGCAAAAACGCCAGAGGTCGAAATGGCAACCATTACACTTGATGACAATTCGCCGCGACAGCCCGACGGCGGCAAGCTGCAGCCCCCCCGCGGCACCCACGACCTGATTGGCGAGGAGCAGCGCCGCCACAACCATGTGGTGGACACCGCCCGCCGCATCGCCGCGACCTACGGCTTCGACGAATGGACCACGCCCATCTTCGAGGACACGCGCGTTTTCTCCCGCACGTTGGGGGAGACCTCCGACGTCGTCACCAAGGAGATGTACACCTTCGACGACCGCGGCGGCGACAGCCTCACCCTCCGCCCGGAAGCCACCGCCGGCGTCTGCCGCGCCCTGGTGACCAACGGTCTCACCCAGTCGCTGCCGCAAAAGGTCTTCTTCGCCGGCCCGATGTTCCGCTACGAGCGCCCGCAGAAGGGCCGCTTCCGCCAGTTCCACCAGATCGACATCGAGCTGATCGGCCCGTCCGAACCGCTCGCCGACGCCGAGGTGATCGCCTGTGGCTGGGCCATCCTCCAGGCGCTGGGCGTCGCCGGCGAGACGGTGCTGGAGATCAACACGCTGGGCGACAAGGACAGCCGCGCCGCCTACCGCGACGCTCTGGTGGGGTATTTCACCCAGCACCAGGCGGCGCTGTCGGAGGACAGCCTGGCGCGGCTGGACCGCAACCCGCTGCGCATCCTGGACAGCAAGGACGAGGCCGACCGGCGCATCGTCGCCAACGCGCCGGTGATCGCCGGCCACCTGACGGCGGCGGCGGCGGCGTTCTACGCCAGCGTGCGCACCTGGCTGGACCGCTTCGGCGTGCCGTACCGGGAAAATCCCCGCATCGTGCGCGGCCTCGACTACTATGGCCACACCGCGTTCGAGTTCGTCACCGGCAGACTGGGCGCGCAGGGCACGGTGATGGCGGGCGGGCGGTACGATGGGCTGGTGCAGGAGATGGGCGGCCCGCCCACTCCGGCGGTGGGCTGGGCGGCCGGCATCGAGCGCCTCGCGATGCTGCTGGACCATCCGCCCAAGGCGCCGGCCCCGGTCGCGGTGGTGCCGATCGGCGAGGCGGCGGAAATGGCGGCGCTCGGCATCCTGCAAGCGTTGCGGGCCGCCGGGCTGCGCGCCGAGATGGCGTATCGCGGCAATGTGCGGCGACGGATGGAGCGGGCCAATCGCATCGGCGCCCGCGCCGCGGTGATCCTGGGCGAGGACGACCTGGCGCAGGGCGTCGCGCAGGTGAAGAATCTGGCGACGGGAGAGCAGAAGGCGGTGGCGTTGGCGGATATCGCCGCGCATCTGCGATGAATTTCGCCGGCAGGCTGGACCGCATCACGGCGCGCGCCGAGGAACTGCGGGCGATGCTGGGGGAGGGAATGTCCGGCGACGCCTATGTGCGGGCGTCGAAGGAACTCGCCGAAATCGAACCGCTGGTGGTGCGCGTCGGCGAGCTGCGTGCCGCCGAGCGCGCCCAGGCAGAGGCGGAAACCCTGCTCGCCGATCCGGAGCTGCACGAGTTGGCGGAGACCGAGCTGCGCGACCTGAAGGAGCAGATTCCCGGGCTGCAGCACGAGATTCGCCTGGCGCTGCTGCCGAGGGACGCGGCCGATGAGCGCGCCGCCATCCTGGAGGTGCGCCCCGCCGCCGGCGGCGACGAGGCGGCGCTGTTCGCCACCACGCTGTTCGGCATGTACCAGCGCTATGCCGAAGCCCGCGGCTGGCGGTTCGAGATCATGGAATACACCGACACCGAGCTGGGCGGCCTGAAGGAAGGCATCGCCGAGGTGAACGGCCGCGGCGTGTTCGCCCGGCTGAAATACGAATCCGGCGTGCATCGCGTGCAGCGCGTGCCGACGACGGAAAGCCAGGGGCGCATCCACACCTCCACCGTGACCGTCGCCGTGCTGCCGGAGGCGGAGGAGGTCGATGTGCAGGTCGATGAGGGCGATCTGCGCATCGACGTGTATCGCGCGTCGGGGGCCGGGGGGCAGCACGTCAACAAGACGGAAAGCGCGGTGCGCATCACGCATCTGCCGTCCGGCATCGTGGTGGCGATGCAGGAGGAGAAGAGCCAGCACAAGAACCGCGCCAAGGCGATGAAGATCCTGCGGGCGAGGCTGTATGAGCAGCAGCGGGCGTCGCTGCATGCGACGCGGGCGGCGGACCGCAAGGCGCAGGTGGGGACCGGGGACCGGTCGGAGCGGATTCGGACCTACAATTTCCCGCAGGGGCGGGTGACGGATCATCGGATCAACCTGACGCTGTACAAGATCGATCGGGTGATGGCCGGCGAGCTGGACGAGTTCATCGATGCACTGACCGCCGAGGACCAGGCCGCGCGGCTGGCCGCGGAGGAATGAGATGCCAGCGGAGAGACCTCTGCGGCCCGCGGCGGGCAGCGCGTAGCGCCGGGTGAGGGAGCGGCGTGCCGACCCGATCACCCTCAGCCTCGCCGCTTCGCGTCTCGGCCTCTCCCGCGTCGCGGGCGAGGTTGATTGCCACCGGCGCCGCAATCTTGCGCGACGCGGGCATCGGCAACCCGCGGCTGGAAGCGCGGCTGCTGCTGGCCCGCGCGCTGGGCGTTCCGGTTGCCGCTGTCCTGCGCGATCCGCGCGCCATGGCCGATCCCGGCGGCTACCCCGCCCTGATCGGGCGCCGCGCCGGCCACGAACCGCTGGCCTACATCCTGGGTCACCGCGAATTCTGGAGCCTGGACTTCGCCGTCTCCCCCGCCACGCTGATCCCGCGCCCGGACTCCGAAACCCTGATCGAGGCCGCGCTCGCGGCCTTCGCCCACCGCGCCGCGCCCCAGCGCATCCTCGACCTGGGCACCGGCACCGGCTGCCTGTTGCTCTCCGCGCTGCACGAGTTTCCCGCTGCGTTCGGGATTGGCGCCGACCGTTCGCCGGATGCCGCCGGCCTGGCGGCGGCCAACGCCGCCGCTCTGGGCCTGGCCGGGCGCGCCGCGTTCCTGTGCGCCGACTGGGCGGCGCCGCTGAACGCGCGGTTCGACCTGATCTTGTGCAATCCGCCCTACATCCCCACCTCCGAGATCGACGGGCTGATGCGAGAGGTGGCGGGCTATGAGCCGCATGGCGCCCTTGCTGGCGGCGCCGACGGGCTTGCAGCCTATCGCCGGATCCTTCCGTGCCTGCCGCTTTTGTTGCAGCCGGATGGCGTGGCGGTGCTGGAGCTGGGGATCGGCCAGGCCCGGGCGGTGGCCGCGCTGGCCGGGGAATCCGGCCTTCTTGCCGCAACCCGGCCGGATTTGGCCGGCATTGCGCGGGCAATGGTGCTGCAATCGGCCTCCGGGATGAAGAAACCGTTTGGCACCGGGGCGGGAGCAGGTTAGTTTGCGGCTGTGGCGGGGATCGCCGTGGTGCGGCGGATCCTGGGCAGCTTGGCCGACTCGGCCGCCCTCCGGTTAACTGGGGTGGCCGGTACTGGCTGGACTGCACGCCGGAACCAACGCCGATGGATCGAAGTCAGGCCGAGGGGACTGGTCCCCGGGGCGCTCATGCGGTGAGCAACGCGCCCCACCACTCCCCGGCATTGCCTGCAAATGGGAAAGCGTGACGGCAACAGCATGAACATGAAACGTATGCGTGGCCGCGGTCATCGTCCGGGTGGCGGCGGGGGCGGTGGAGGAGGCGGCAGTGGTGGCGGCGGCGGCGGTGGTGGCAGCATTCGCCATCATTCCGGCAGTGTTCCGCTCAATCGCAACCACGTGTTCGACAGCAATGGCCCCGACATCCGGGTCCGCGGCACGGCGCAGCAATTGTTCGAGAAATACCTGCAACTCGGCCGCGATGCGACCAGTTCCGGCGACCGCGTGATGGCCGAGGGCTATTTCCAGCATGCCGAGCACTATTTCCGCATCCTGAACGCGATGAATCAGGCGGTGCAACAGGGTCAGCAGCCGGGGAACGGGCAGTACCAGCAGCGGCGGCCGTACCAGGGCAACGATGACAATGGCCAGTCCGGGGGCGATCCCTCGGATGAGCAGGAGCCTCGTGCCGCCGGCCTGGGCGACCAGCCGGAGGCGCGCGATATTCCGATCGCCGCCGCCCCGCCCGAGGTGTGAAACAAACCTCTCCCGCGCTGCACGCGGGGGAGGTTTGTGGGCTCACCGCTTCACGGCCAATCCCTGGCCGGTCGGCAGTTCCAGCACGCTCAGGCCGCGCGCGCCCATGAACGCGTCAACCGCGTCCATCTGGGCGCGATAGTAGGTCCAGCCATAGTCGTCGAACACGATCATCCCGCCCGGCGACACGCGGTCGAACAGCACCTCCAGCGCGCCTTGCTCCGCCTCGGCGTTGTTCATGTCGATGTGCAGGAAGGCGATCTGGTCCGGCGCCGCCCGCGCCAGCACGTCCGGCACCTTGCCCTGGGTGACGGCCACGTTGTCCCATGCGCGGAAGCGGGCGCGTACCTGATCGGCCAGGCCGGGGGCGTGGTCGGGCTGCCGCGGGCCCTCGCCCGCACCGCCACCGGGATCGAACAGGTCATAGAGCCATAGCCAACGGCCCGGCAGGCCCCCGGTGAAGTGCATGAGCACCTCGGCGGAGTAGCCCTTGTAGGTGCCGCACTCCACGAAATCGCCGGGCGTGGCGAGCGCGCTGTCCGCGGCCCAGCACAGCGTATGGGTGCGCCAGGCGATGGAACGCTCGGACGGCTCGGGGTGGGCGGCGACGACCGCCTTGACGAAGCGCGGCTCGGAAAGGAACCCGCGCGTGTGGTTGAAGGTGATGAGATTGTCGGACATGAACCACGGGCTGCGCGGGTCGCCGATGTCGTCCAGGTTGGCCAGGGTCTGCAAGGCGGCGAGGGCCGGCGGGTTATCGCGCAGGCCAAAGAACAGGCCAGGTACGAGCAGACCCTTCCTGGTGCTGTCGTCGGGCATGGCGGTCTCCGCGGCGTGGCGGGACAGTCTGCCGCGACGCGGTAAAGAATTCCTGAACGCTCAGGCGCGACGGGCGTCCAGCGCGGTTCGGAGGTCGGCGGCCTCGCCGGATGGGATCAGGCCGTGGCGCAGGAACAGGTCGATCAGCACCAGGTTGACGTTGAACTTGAACGCGTCGGTATCGCGCACCGTCTGGAACACGCGGGCGATCGGCCAGAGTTCGAAGCTCGCCACCTCACCGTCGGCGGCGCGGGGGAGGAAATCCTCCGGCAGATCGAGGTCGTAGCAATGCAGCAGGTCGCGCCGCAGCCCTTCGGGGCGCTCCATGGCGTAGCCGATCGTGGCGACGCGACGGGCCTGGGACGCCAGCGCGGCGGGGATTGCCGCCTCCTCCGCGGCTTCCTTCACCAGGGTTTGCTCCGGCGTCAGGCCAGCCGGCACGCCGCCGGCGGTGACGTGGTCGAGCTTGCCGGGATCGAGCAGCTTGTCGGCGGCGCGGCGGGCGATCCAGACATGCAGGCCGCCGGCGCGGCGCACCAGCCCGTTCACGTGCACGCCAACCGCGACGACCCCGAAGGACGGAATGGCGCCGCGGTCGAGCTGCGCCAGCGCCGGGCCGTCCGGGGTGGCGCGCACGTCGAACGCCTCGTTGCGCCAGCGGTAGTGGCCCCGCGCGGCGAGGGTCCGGGCGATATCGGGCAGCGCGGCGGCGTTGCGCAGCACGATTTTTCCGCCCGCCGGCACCACCTCCGGCCAGGCGACCAGCGCCTGCGCCAACGGCTGCCGCACCCAGCCCACATGGGCCTCGCCGATCAGAAACGGCAGGCGTTCACCTGGCAGCGTCGCGGTGTTGCAACTGCGAACGTGGCGCAGGAAACTGGACGTTTGTGACTCGGTCGCCAAGCGGATCGCCTTTCAAACTGTCCATCAACGTGCCACATCCACGGCATGAGACACATGACCGCGCCGCCGCCCGCCGAGTTGCCGCCGGCATTGCGCGTGCGGCGCTCCGGCATCCACACCGTTGTGTCGCTGCTGCCCTATCTCTGGCCGGCCGGCAACCCCGCCGCGCGATTCCGCGTGGCCGTGGCGATGCTGTTCCTGGTGCTGGCGAAGGGCGCGACGGTCGTCGTGCCGGTGATCTATGGCCGCATGGTCGATGCGCTGGCGCCGGCGGGGGGCGGCGGCGTGCTGGTGCTGCCGCTTGCGTTGATCGTCGCCTATGGCCTGGCGCGCGTCGCCTCGGCCGGGTTCGGCGAGTTGCGCGACGCGCTGTTCGCTCCGGTGGGACAGCGCGCGGTACGGCAACTGGCGCTGCGGACGTTCCGCCACCTGCACGCGCTGTCGCTGCGCTTCCACCTGGACCGGCAGACCGGCGGGCTGGCGCGGGTGATCGACCGCGGCACGCTGGGCATGCAATCCGTGCTGCGGCTGGCGGTGTTCAACGTGGTGCCGACGATGATCGAGCTGACGCTGGTCACCGCCATCATCTGGCGGCTGTTCGACTGGCGTTTCGCCGCGGTCACGTTGCTGGCGGTGCTGATCTATGTCGGCTTCACCGCGGCGTTCGCCGCGCGGCGGGTCCGGCTGCGGCGCGCGATGAACGACAACGACAACGACGCTTCGTCCAAGGCGCTCGACAGCCTGTTGAATTTCGAGACGGTCAAGTATTTCGGCAACGAGGCGCATGAGGCGGCGCGCTACGACTCGTCGCTGGCGCGCTATGAGCGGTCGGCGGTGAAGGTTCAGGTGTCGCTGAACATGCTGAACCTCGGCCAGGCGATGGTCATCGCGATCGGGCTGACGCTGATCATGCTGATGGCGGCGAACGGCGTGCGCGACGGCAGCATGACGGTGGGCAAATTCGTGGTGATCAACACCTATCTCATGCAGCTTTACCAGCCGCTGAATTTTCTCGGGATGGTGTACATGACGATCCGCCAGGGGCTGGTGGATATGGAGCAGATGTTCCGGCTGCTGCGGGTGCCGCCGGAGGTAACGGACCGGGCGGGTGCCGTGGCGCTGGCGGCGCAACTTTCGGACGGGCCGGCCGGCGCGGTGCGGTTCGAGAACGTGTCGTTCGGCTACGGGCCCGACCGGAGCATCCTGCGCGGCGTGGATTTCACCGTGCCGGCGGGGCGCAAGTTGGCGATCGTCGGGCCGACCGGCGCGGGGAAATCGACCATCAGCAAGCTGCTGTTCCGGTTCTACGACGTGACCGGCGGGCGCATCCGGATCGACGGGCAGGATATTCGCGACGTGACGCAGGAGAGCCTGCGCGCGGCGATCGGCGTGGTGCCGCAGGACACCGTGCTGTTCAACGATACGATTCGCTACAACATCGCCTATGGCCGCCCCGACGCGACAACCGCGGAGATCGAGGAAGCGGCGCGCCACGCGCAGGTGCACGATTTCGTCATGCGGCTGCCGGAGGGCTACGACACCCGCGTGGGCGAGCGCGGGCTGAAACTGTCGGGCGGCGAGAAGCAGCGGGTGGCGATCGCGCGCACCATCCTGAAGGATCCGCGCATCCTGATTCTGGATGAGGCGACCAGCGCGCTGGACACACGCACGGAGCAGGATATCCAGGCGGCGCTGGGCGGTCTGGCGCGGCACCGCACGACGCTGGTGATCGCGCACCGGCTGTCCACCGTGGTGGATGCCGACGAGATCATCGTGCTGGCCGATGGCCGCGTTGCGGAGCGCGGCACGCACGCCGCCCTGCTGGCGTTGGGCGGGCTGTATGAGAGCATGTGGGCGTTGCAGGCGGCCGAGCAGGAAGCCGCCGAAATTACCGCGTAAGGGGTGCGGACCGATGCAAGCAGGACCCGACGATCAACCTCCGGCCGGTCTGGGCCACGCCGGCGCGGTGGTGGACAAGGCGATCGAGTACATGCTGGGGCAGAACATCGACGGGGTGTCGATCGCCTCGGCGCTGCTGGGGGGCGCGCTGGCGATGCTGTCGCGCAGCGTGGCGGATGAAGCGATCGTGGCAATTCTGAACAACGCGATCGCCAGCGTGAAGGCGGGGGAGTTGGATCGGTAGGGCGTTTTCCGCCTGACCGGGAAGGCTCTTGTCATTGCGAGAAGCGAAGCGACGAAGCAATGACAGCGGCACGGTGTCAGCGTTTCCAGGCAGGTCGAAGACGCTTTAGGGACGAAGGCGCTCTGGGGACGAAGACGCTCCAGGGATGAAACGCGGGCGGGAGGGAAACATGCGCTCAAGACGCGTCGGCGTGGCAATCGCCGTCATCGTGGGCTGCCTCGTTGTGTTGGCGCGCGCCAGCAGCCTGGTGGTCGATTGGGCGTGGTTCTCCGAGGTCGGCTATGCCGGCGTCTTCTGGACGGTCTTCGCCACGAAGATCGTCCTGTTCATCAGCGTGTTCGCGGTATCGAGCCTGCTGTTCTGGGTGAACGGCGCGCTGGCATTGCGGTTCGCCTGGCGGCGATTCCGGCTGTCGGCGGCGTTCGACCCGGACCGTACGGGCGTACCGGCACTGCCCGGGACCCCGGCCGAGCTGTTTGGACTGGCATCCTCGCTGCTGCCGTGGCGCCTGCTCGTCCTGGGTGTCGCGCTTGCCGGCGGCGTGGCGGTCGCCATCGGCGAGACCGGCCAATGGGACCTGATCCTGCGGTTCATCTACCAGGTGCCGTACGGCCAGCACGATCCGCTGTTCGGCAAGGACATCGGGTTCTATCTGTTCTCGCTGCCGGCCTACATCGCGTTGAAGAACTGGATGCTGACGGTCCTGGCCTTGAGCAGCGTGATGGCCGGGGCGGTGTATTTCGTGCATGGGGACATCAATCCGGACCGTTGGCCGTGGCGCGTCTCGGCCGCCGCCATCGCGCACGGCTCCGCCCTGCTGGGACTCTATTTCGCGGTGAAGGCATGGTCCTATGTGCTGGACCGCTACCTGCTGCTGTACAACGACAACGGGGTCGTGATCGGGGCCGGCTATACCGATGTCCATGTCGTGCTGCCGGTTCTCTGGTTGCTGGCCGGCATTGCCGCGGTCGCCGCCGTCATCGCATGGGTCAATCTGCGGCGGCGCATCTACCGGCCCGCCGTCGCGGCCTCGGTGCTGGTGTTCGGCGGCTCGTTCGTGTTGGCCGAGGTGGTCCCCGGGCTGTTCGAGCGGTTCTATGTCAAGCCGAGCGAGTTGCAACTGGAAGCGCCCTACATCCGGCGGAACATCGCCCTCACAAGGGAAGCCTACAACCTGCGGAAGATCGTGGTGAAGCCGTTCCCCGCGGAACAGGGGCTGACCTTCCAGTCGCTGCAGGACAACCACGGAACCGTCAACAACATCCGGCTGTGGGACTGGCAGCCGCTGATGGACACCTACGCGCAGTTGCAGGAGATCCGCACCTACTACAAATTCCTGGATGTCGATGTCGATCGCTATCACATCGGCGGCTCGTATCAGCAGGTCACGATCGCGGCGCGCGAGCTCGCGCCGTCGCTCCTGTCGGCCAATGCGCAGACCTGGGTCAACCTGCATCTGCTGTTCACCCACGGCAACGGCGTGGTGATGTCTCCGGTCACCCAGAAATCCACTGAAGGGCTGCCGAATTTCTATCTGAGGGACATTCCGCCGGTCGGCTTCGGCGGGGCTCCCGCGGTGACCCAGCCGCGCATCTATTTCGGCCAGGGCACCGACGGCTACGTGATCGTCAAGGGCAGCACGCCGGAGTTCGACTATCCCAAGGGCAGCGACAACGTCTATACCACCTATGATGGCGCGGACGGCGTGGCGATCGGCGGGCTCGCCTGGCGGACGCTGTTCGCGTGGTATTTCGACGACGTGAACATTCTGCTCAGCCGCTACATCACCGGCGCGAGCAAAATCCTGTTCCATCGCAACATCCAGGATCGCGTGCGGACGATAGCGCCGTTCCTGCAACTGGATCGCGACCCGTATATCGTGGTGAGCGGCGGGCGGCTTTACTGGATCCAGGATGCCTACACCACGAGCGACTGGTTCCCCTATGCCCAGCCGCTGCCGCACGGCGACACCAACTACATCCGCAATTCGGTGAAGGTCGTCATCGACGCCTATAACGGGACCGCCACGTTCTATGTGGCCGATCCGGCCGACCCGATCATCGCGACCTACCGGCGCATCTTCCCCGGCCTGTTCAAGCCGTTGGCGGCGATGCCGCCTGATCTGCTGAAGCACATCCGCTATCCCGAGGACCTGTTCGACATCCAGGCCCAGCAGTACCTCGCCTATCACATGGATACGCCGGAAGTGTTCTACAATCGCGAGGATCTCTGGCAGTTTCCCCGCGAGCCGGCCGCGCCCGACGGCAATGGCACCAACACCGCCAGGATGACGCCGTACTACATCATGATGCGCCTGCCGGGCGAGTCGCACACCGAGTTCTTCCTCATGCTGCCCATGGTGCCGAGCCAGCGGGAGAACATGATCGCCTGGCTTGCCGCGCGCTGCGATCCGCACGAGTACGGCAAGCTCATCGTTTACGAGTTCCCCAAGGACAAGCTCGTCTATGGGCCGTTCCAGATCGACGCGCGGATCAACCAGAACACCGAGATTTCGCAGCAGATCTCGCTGTGGAACCAGATGGGATCGCGGGTCATCCGCGGCAATCTGCTGGTCGTGCCGATCGACAACTCGATCCTGTATGTGTCGCCGCTGTATCTCCGTGCGGAGTCGGGGCAGTTGCCGGAACTCAAGCGGGTGATCGCGGCGTACGGCGACCGCGTGGTGATGGAGAAGACGCTTCCCGAGGCGCTGGCCGCGCTGTTCCGGCAAACCGCCCCGGTTGCCGCCCTGCCCGCAAGCGCCGGACCCGTATCGGCGGGGCCCGCGGACGCGCGCGCCCGAGCGGCGCTCGACCATTATAATCTGGCATTAGAACGCCTGAAGGCTGGGGACTGGGCCGGTTTTGGTGCCGAACTGGACGCGCTGCGGCCATTGCTCGAGCAGTTGGGTGGTCAGCCGGCGGCGCATTAGAATTTCGCTGTCATGCGCCACCTGTCATTGCGAGGAGCGAAGCGACGAAGCAAGCTCCTGCCTGACGAACTGCGGCTCTCCGGGAGGGGGGATTGCTTCGTCGCTTCGCTCCCCGCAATGACAGGTGGCGCATGGTTTATGAATCTGCCGCTTATTCCGACACCGCGTGACGGCCCGCGATGTAGCCCTGGCAGGCGGCGCGAGCCAGACCGTGCTGGCTGAATCCGCCTGCCGATTCGCCACCGCAATAGAGGCCCGGGATGACATGGCCGTTCATGTCCATCACCTGGCAGTGCGCATTGATCCGCAGGCCCATGCGGGTGTCGTGGATCACCGGCGTCGCCCAGGCGGCGTAGAAGGGTGGCGTGGCCATCTTGTAGAGCGGCCGCGGTTTGCCGAAATCGTCGTCCGTGCCGGATTCCACGAACGAGTTGTAGCGCGCCACCGTCCGTTCCAGATTGTCCGGCGGCATCTTCGCGCGTTGATGCCGCATCACGATCTTCCTGGCGAGCTCGGCCAACGTGCCGGCGCTGAAGAAGAACCCTCCGGCAATATCCACATCCGGCGGCGCCGGGTGCCAGTTTTCGCGGGTCACCGCGTCGGTATCGAAGATCGCCCAGATCGGGCCGCCGCCATTGTGCCCGTCGCCGATCCCCGCCATCGCGGCGTTGAGCCAGTTGTTCGGCTTGTAGGTGACGTTCTTCGCGTTCAGATGGCTGCCCTGGGTATAGGGATCGATCGAGTTGTAGTTGTTGGTGGTGAACGCCGGGCCGGTCTCGTCGTAGAACCGCTGTCCCAGCATGTTCACCATGATCGCGTCCTGCCAGTCCTGCACCCGCAATCCCGTCGCCCGGGCCCGGTCGAACACCGGACTGCCCGGCATCCACTGGAGATTCTGGTAGCCGTATTGGCTGCCGATCCTGCCGGGCTTGGTCAGGTTGAAGCCGAACTCACCGGTCTGGTTGTAAAACCCCCACAGCGAGGCGCCGATCGCCATGGCGGCCAGTTCGCCGCTGGCGTCCTGGTCCGACCACGGCATACCGGACAGGCCGCAATATTCCTCGGTCAGGCGCGGATCGGCCATGCGGCGGAAGTTCACGTTCCCGGTCGAGCCGCCGGTGGCGACGATCACCGCCTTGCGCGCCCGGATGGCGAGCCGCGTGCCGTTGTGCTCCACCGCGATGCCGAGCACACGGCCCGCATGCGGCGCCTGCCGATGCAGTGCGACCATCCGGTGCTCCGGCAGGATCCGCACGCCGGCTTGCACGGCCGCGGCTTGCAGCGGGCGCATCAGCCCGTTGCCCGAGGACGTGGTCGCCTGCACCGCCGGATCAGCCGGCTTGCCGGTCTGCACCGTGGGCCAGTGCATGACCGCGGCGTGCATCTCGCGCGGCACCGAGTTGCCGACCGCGTTGCCACCGCGCGCGTCCGGTGCCTTGTCAACGAAGATCACGCCGTGCGCGACCAGCCACTCATAGGTGGC
>Ga0307374_10000554_pt1 | contig 71349 bp, 59 predicted proteins | sample OX3MG_FD_202532 | JGI IMG/M metagenome (GOLD analysis project Ga0307374, IMG submission 202532) | Soil microbial communities from Risofladan, Vaasa, Finland - OX-3 | ecosystem: Environmental > Terrestrial > Soil > Coastal area > Acid sulfate soil | place: Finland: Risofladan, Vaasa | collected... | reverse complement strand
CGGCTGCGCTCCTACCTCGACACCGCCCGCAAACAAGGCCAACCAGCTCTGGCCGTCCTACGCATGCTCCACGACAGTGGGCCCTGGATCCCCGCCATCGCCTGAGCGGGCGGCTGAGTAGTTACGTCATGATGTCCCATCCGCGCGGGAAGTGGATGCAGGATGACCGGCCACGAGCGCGACGCCTTGGCGGCGAAGGTTGGACCTGGCAGGGGAGCAGGATGCGGCTTAGCTGCCTTTGCGATCATGTCTGTGATCGCGATTGCAAATGCATGACCTACATGGCAGCCCTTTCCGGGTTCGATGACCCGGTCAGGAAGACACCCGTTTTCGCCAAGTTGCTGCCAAGCAACCAGTGACGATCTTTCGACCAGCACACCTGGGGCCCCGGAAGACCTCCCAGCTTCGCCTGGCCGATCGGCGCCGAACGGGGACCTGGGCGTTCACCAGCTGCGTCCCAGGATGTCGTCGAGAGCGTCCACGAGAATGTCGGCGTCCGTTCGACTGAACACCATAGGTGGTTTTAGCTTGAGCACATTGTCGTGGTCACCATTCGGGTAGACGATCACGCCCTCCTCCTTGAGCAGTTCGCTGACCAGGAATGCCTCGCGGCTGGCGGGTTGCTTGGTGCTACGGTCCCGGACCAGCTCCACCCCCAGGTACAGGCCGCGTCCCCGAACATCGCCGATCAGCTCGTGTCGATCCGCCAATGCTCGGAGCCGATCGCGAAGGTAGCCGCCGACGTCGCGCGCCTTTTCCTGCAGTCCTTCTTCCCTAATCACGTCTAGGACCGCGCTGCCAACGGCGCAGGCGACTGGATTTCCACCGAAAGTATTGAAATACTTCATCCCGTTGTCGAACGCGTCGGCAATGGCGCGCGTGGTCACGACAGCGGCCAGCGGGAATCCATTGCCCATCGGTTTGCCCATAGTCACGATATCGGGAACAACTCCATAATGCTCGAACCCCCAGAATGCGTCGCCCATCCGGCCGAAACCGACCTGGACTTCGTCGCTGATGCACAGCCCACCGGCGGCGCGAACCGCGTCGAACAGGCCGCCGAGGTAGCCGGGCGGATGGACGATCTGCCCGGCAGTTCCCATCAGGGACTCGGCGATGACCGCGGCCGGCTGCTGCCCCCGAGCGACTGCCAACGCAACCACGCGGGCAGCGTCAGCCGCGTAGCGATGGCCCGCATCTGGATGCGAATAGCCGTAGGGACCCCGATATCGGTTCGGTTGCGGCACCTCGTGAGTCTCGTTTGGGGCGGCCGCACCTACACTCTTGTACCGGTTGGGACTCACCGCGGTGACGGCCGTCGTGTTGCCATGGTAGGCGCCGTCGATCACCACGATGTCTTTCCGTCCGGTCACCGTCCGGGCGACACGCAGGGCAAGGTCGTTGGCCTCGCTGCCGGTGCAGACGAAGAAGACGACTTCCAGCGTTGGTGGTAGCAGAGCCACGAGTCGATCGGCGTAATCCGAGAGCCCTGGGTAGACGAATCTGCTGTTCGTGTTGAGCCGCTGCAGCTGCCTGCGGCCTGCTTCGACTACGCGGGGGTGGCCGTGCCCGACATGGGCTACGTTGTTCACGCAGTCCAGGTAGGAATATCCCAGGACGTCGGTGAACCAGACTCCGCTCGCTCGAACCAGAGTCATCGGGCTCTCGTAGTACGAACGCTGGGACGGGGCGAATCGCCGCGTTCGCGCCGCGAGTATGTCTACCGGGTTCGGCGTCACCGGTCGGGCACCGGCTGGTTCGGGGCCCACTAGCAGTATCCGCGGATCGGGACTGCGGGCGAGCCACACCTCGCGTTCGGAGGGACGGACGAGCACCGGCGCGTCCCTCTCGGGTCGGTCCGGCCAGACCTGAACGTGGACATACGTGGGCAGCCCCGCCTGCTTGTTGACTAGACCGAGCAAGCTGCCAGCTCGGATCCTGCCGGTGACAGGCGGTTCGCGGAGCCCACGCCAGCACGACCAGAACGCGGTCCCCGTGCCCTGCTCATGGCACAGCACGAGGCTGTCACCCTGCAACCCCTCCACTTCGGCGTCGAGCGGGGCATGGACGCGGGTGCCTTGCTCGACGAGTAGCGCTGTTCCGACGAGGACGGTCCGCGGTTCACGGCTGCCAGTCAACCGACGTCCGGTGAAGGGGTGCAGTATCGAACCGTGCTCGATCAGTCCCCGGGGCAGCTGCTCCCAGGCGAACCCGTCATCGAACATGGACGAGCCCGGGGACAGATCAAGCACGTCGACCGTCGGCTCGTTCACCGCCCGACGGAGGCCGGAAAGGCCCGCAAGCCCGCGCGCAAGCGCGAAAGATCGAGGTTCGGGTTGCCGCCCCGCCGCAGCCCGCAGCACCGCGGCGGCATGAGTGAAGCCGACCGCGTCCAGCCGGCGGAGGCAGGGAATCGTGTAGCGCATTCGATCCCAGGCGTACTCTCTGTCAGTTTCGCTGGCTGCCCGTCGGGCCCAGGTCGCGGCGTTCAGGCACAACCGAACCGCCGCCAACGGGAACAGGACCGCCAGCTCTTCGGCTATTAGGCTCATGACCGTGGAGTAGCCCCGAACTAGTTCCGCGGCTGCCGCGAGCGGATCCTCCTTGCGGAGCATCGCGTAGCTGATGGCTATGGCGAGTTCGGCGACCCGAATCGTCTTCATAGCGTCTCCGACGTCGAGCAGGCCGACGACATGCAGCCGTCCGTCCGAGCCCTGATCGGCTATCACGTTGAAGTCGTTTAGATCGTGGTGGACAACGCTTTGTGGAAGCCCAGCGAACGCCGGGGTCACGGTCACTTCGAACCGCTCCACCATGGCGGCCATGAGTTGCCGGTCGGCCTCCTCGGACAGGAATGGGAGGCTGTCACGGATTGCTCCGACCGCTGTTCTCAAGTCCCACTGGTGGGTGCGAAACGCGAACGGGTGCCGAAAGTCTTCGAGGGCTTTCATGCTGTGAGCCGCGAGAACCCCCCACTCGTGCAGAAGGCCGGGGGAGTGCCAGGGCAAGTTGTTGAGGGTTCGGCCCTCTACCCAGGTGAGCAGTCGGGCGAAATGTGCACCGCTAGCTAGATCGACTCCGGCCAGCTCGGTGCCGTCGAGCGTCGAAACGAGTCTCGGCCCGCGCGGCCCGTCGGGGGCCTCGGCAAATCGACGTAAGATCGCATTCTGCAGCCCAAGTTCGGCTTCCGTTGCGTGTCTAGGTGAAATCTTACATACGAAGCGGCTGCCGTCGGCAGTCGTCAGAGCCACGTTGCGGTCGACCTCGCCTGGCAGAGCTTCGACGAGCTGCACATCCAACCCGTAACGGCTCACCGCCAGCTGCCGCAGCGCCGCATCATCCACATCGGCTCGCCCGGTCGTGACCCTCTGGTAGGCAGCGCTGGTCACGGACTCACTCCCTGGCTGAATACGGACCGGACGTCCGGATTGGCGGGGTGGACGCACACGAGCGGATATCAGCCGGCGCGATCACGGGCTGCCGGGCGAGCCTCCCGGCTCCGATCTCGGCTGCTACCGCATAGCGGAGCCGAATCATCGTCGCGAGCCGCTGGTGGCCGCGGGACCCACGGCTGCGATCCCGGAGGCGGTAGCAGGCGCAGATACGGTCGGGATTGCGCTGGTCGGCCGCGCGCTCGCTACCCACAATGGGGCCGTGGGCAGCCGGGTGGAATCGTCCTCGGTCTCCGGGGTTCCCACCCGGCCATCTCCGTCATGGTGCAAGCATCCCGCCTTTCGCCCCCGTTGTTGCGATGCACCTGACCAAAGCGGCGACCCGCTGTTCGTCCAAGTGTCCGAAGACCACGCTCACGACTGGTCGCGGCCGCCAAGGCGCGGGTTTACTGGATGAAGGACGATCGAGGTCCGAAGGCGACCGGAGGCCGAGAGATTGACTAGGCGAAGCGATCTTCATCACTACCTCGACGAGCTGGTGGAACGCCACCGCCTCGTCGGTGTCGGTCTGGCGGTACTGGCAGACGGGGAGGTCCATGAGCTTGCCAGTGGTCGTGCGGACGTCCGAAGTCCGACGCCGATGACTGTGGACACCCTCTGCCTGATCGGATCCACTACGAAGCTGCTCACCGCGACCCTTGCGCTGCAACTCGTCGATGAGGGGATGCTGCGGCTGGATGACCCTGTGCTTCGGTACCTTCCTGGCTGCCGGATCCCGGATGGCATTACGGTGCGGCAGCTGCTTTGCCACACCAGCGGCCTTGATGTCGGCGCCTACTCCGACCATGGCCGTGGCGAGCGCTCCGTGGCCCGCTATGTGGCCACGCTCGGGCCGGATAACGTCGTGGCAGCTCCTGGTGAGCAATGGGGGTACAGCAACGCAGGCTACGTGATTGCCGGTCGACTGGTCGAGGTGCTCCGCGGGACGGACTGGGATGAGGCGCTACGCCGCTATCTCCTGGAACCGGCCGGGCTCATCCACTCGGCGACGCTGCCCGAGCACACGCTGTTGCATCCGGTCAGCGTGCCGCACGTGCGCGCTGGGACCGAAGCCGAGGTATGCCGGGCGTGGGGAGTGGCTGGGCGCGCGTTGGGGCCGACCGGCTCCACACTGGCGATGACCGCCGGTGATCTTGTTCGCTTTGCCGAGCTGCACCTGGGCGGGGGTATCGCTGGGACGGGCAATCGGCTGCTGTCCGAGGAGTCGGTGGCCGCCATGCAGGCTCCACAGGTTGACGTGACCCCGGGATCTCCATTCGCCCAGCAATGGGCCCTCGGCTGGTACGCGGCCAGTTGGGGCGACCGCGTCTTTCGGGGACATTCGGGGCACAATCTAGGCGCCGGATCTCACCTGGCACTCTTCCCCGAGATGGGTGGTGCCCTGGCTCTGGTCTTCAACACCATTCCCGGAGACTCCGCGCTCTGCCACGAGCTGTTCGCGGATCTAGCGGGCGAACTGTTCGGCGCGACGAAACCTGACCCCTGGCTGCCGGTGACCCCGCTCAGCGCGCCCGACCTCGCACCGCTGACCGGCCGCTATGCCTGTAGTCAGTTCCGGCTCGACGTAGCCGCTAACGGCGGCGCGCTGAAGGTCGTGGCGGTGGGCGAGCGTGAACTTGCCCGGCCGCCGACCCGAATGGTCCCGGCCCTCTTCGGGCGAGCTTGGGGCAGCGGGCAACTCGGTGCGCACGCCGCGCCACCGCCAGATGGCTTCGTGACCCCCGAACTGTTTTTCTCGGCGGCTGACGCCACTGGTCACCCCCGCTACGCGCACCTGTCCGTCTTCCCGAGCCGACGGATCTGCGATGAGAGCGAGATCAGATGACGCCAGTTGACACTCGCCGGTTACGCGCCTTTCAACGCTTTGCCGAGCACGTCCGCGGGGGGGAGTGCTTGCCACGCTGGAAGGCCGACGGGTCGGCATTCTGCATTCTCGTAGGACCGCCGGAGGCTGCACGAATCCTGGATGTCGATCCGGGTACGGGAGCGACGAACGTGCTCGTCGATTTCGCGCGGGTGCGCAAGAGCCTGGAATCCCTGGGCGTCGCACCACCATCGTGGGGCTCGCCAGCCTGCTCGGACTTTCGCCTGGGGCAGGGGGACCGGACCGTGGAGTTCGACCAAGGCGGTCGGTGGTTTTCGGTCAACGTGACTACGAACGATGTCACAGAGTTGCCCCTCGCCGAGCAGGCCTTGCGGACGCGAAGTACGCCCCGGGAAATCCGCAAGACCTTTCTTAGCCCGCGAACTCCCGTGCTCGAGGTGCCGGATCCCAGCGGCCAGTTTCTGCTCACTGAGCGGGACCATGAGCTGTGGTTGCGGTCCGCTCTCGATGGCCGGTATCAGCGCCTGACCCACGACGGCAATGACGATGTCCGCTGGACGAGCGAAGATGCCCTGTGGGCGCCGAATGGGCAGACTCTTGCGGCGATCCGCACTGACAACACAGACGTGGACCGGCTTCCCGTGTTGCATTGGCTCAAGCCGTTGGAGGAGGTCGAATGGGTGCCATACGCGAAGACCGGCGCCCGTCAGGCTGTCCGCAGCTTGAACTTCGTAAGCATCACTGGCCACGTCCTGCCAGTCGACATAGGTAGGCCCGGTGATGATGTATTTCTCCTCGTGCCGGTTGCCTGGCTCCCGTCCAGTGAGCTGCTCTTTCTGGTCAGCGACCGAATCAACAAGGTGCTCGAGTTGCGCGCCGCGGACCTACGAACCGGAGCCAGCCGACTCGTGGTCGCCGAGCGACAGGACTCCTTCGTGTACGGCATCCGCTTCGACGCAGCTCTTGCCAGCGCCACACTGACGCCTGACGGGCACCTGGTATGGATGTCGGAGCGCGACGGTTGGCGGCACGCCTATCTCTACGATCTCGACGGGAGGCAGATCTGCCAGCTCACTGAGGGAGAGTTCGAAATCGAGCGGGTTTGCGGCTTCGCCGACGACGTGGTGTATTTGCTTGGCCGGTCCGCCGCGCAACGCCCGTACGACCTGCAGCTGTGCCGGGTCGGCATGGACGGATCTGGATTCGCCCAGCTCACTGAATCTCCGGGTATTCACCTCCCGTTGATCTCACCGAGCGGCCGAGTGATCGTTGACATCCATTCGCACATCGACCGCCCCCCTCGAACCGATCTGCTGAACAGCGACGGCAAGTGGATCACGACGCTCGCGACCGCCGATGTATCCGCGCTCGACGAACTCGGATATTTTCTGCCAGAGGAGTTCACCGCTACCGCCTTGGACGGGACGACCCTGCTGCACGGGGTCCTCTACAAGCCGTTCGACTTTGACCCATCTCGCAGCTACCCGCTGGTCGAACACATCTACGCCGGACCCCAGGGCATCATGAACCCTAGCGGCTACCACGGTCCGAGCACCGCTCGGCTGCTCGCCAGCGTCGGCTTTGTCGCGTGCGTTGTGGACGGTCCCGGGACACCTGGTCGCGGCAAAGCCTTCCAGGATGTGGTGTCTAGCCGGTTTGGCCAGTACGAGGTCGCCGAGCACGCGAACGTCATCCGTCAGCTGCTCGCCCGCCATTCATTCCTCGACGGCACCCGGGTGGGAATCACCGGCGGCTCCTGGGGGGGATACAACACGGTGCGTGCCCTCCTCCTGGAGCCGGAGACCTACCACGTCGGAGTCGCGGCATACCCGGTGGGTGACTGCATCGATCACATCGGTACCGCGATCGAGCCCTATCTCAACTTGCCGCGGGACAACGCGCTCGCCTACGCGTCGGCATCGAACCTACCCCTCGTTGATCGGCTACGTGGACATCTGCTGCTGATGCACGGGACATCGGACGTCAACGCTCCATTCGGCGCGACCATGAAACTAGTCGACGCGTTCATCCGGGCCGAGCGAGCAATCGACCTGCTCGTCCTGCCTGAACTCGACCACTCCCTGGAGGGACAGCGTGGGCGCTACGCGCTGGAGCGAATGGTGGGCTACCTTGCCGAGCACCTTGCCTTGTAGAAGTTCACGGGCACCCACACGTCAAGCGGAAAGATGGGTCTAGGGGTACGCGTCTGGGCAGCTGGTGCAGTTGCACGGAGGTCAACCCGGCGGATCAGTCGTGATGATCCGGGCAGCCAGTGCCTTGAAACGAGAACCGAAAATGTTGGGAGGATTGATCGCCACCAGCTTTCGCAGAAGTGGATCGATCCCGTGCAGGATAAGGGGAGTGCGGTCGACCGTCTGCTGGCCCACGCTAATGACGATGACTTCAACTCCGTCAACGATGAGCAGCGCGGTGGGCCCGAGCTGCAGAGTGCTGCCGGCGCCCATCGGTGCCTCGAGGTCCGCCTGACCGTCTGTCAATGCCTTCACGTACGCGAGGGAGGCGATAGCCTCCCCGTGTAGCCGGTCAGTCCTCGCGCCGAGTTCGAGATCGATCGTCCTGCCGACGCCCGCCTGTTGGGCGATCTGCACGGCCTGCGGGTCCTTTAGGCCGCAGAACACCGCATCGCGGGGCTGCGCCGCTAGCAGTGCTCGCAGCAGTTGCGTGCCGTCCGGGGCGCAGCGCCCCAGGATTATCCGAGGTCTCATTGATGATTATCGGACGTCCCGGTGCGGCGGGCGCCGGAGTGATGGCCTCCTCGGGCTGAGGGTGGTTGACGAGAAAGCGCACCCGCTTCCCCCAAATCGCTGCCTGGACATGGCGAGCGACTTGGACGGCGAGATCTGGGTCGCCATCCGTCATCGTGATTACCTGTGCGCCGACGATGGGATTGTCCGTGTAAGGGAACCCGTGCATGAAAGTGCAGTCGATCACGCCATCTGCCTCTTCCATTTTCTGGTACAGGTCGAGGACTTCATGCCCAACCCCGTGGTAGGTGGTGGTTGGCGGCAGGAGGGCCGGCACTCGCTCGATGTGGATAACCGGTCGGCGACGGCCGCCGAGCCATGAAGGGATGAGCGCGACCGCTTCCCATCCGCGGTCATACATGTCGTCGTACGGACAATGATGCACGGTCGGACGAATGAAGTACTGGTTGGTCCGTGTTCGACCCCACCGATTGCTAGTCGAAAACTCATCACTCCTCGTCCGGCGTGGCTCAATCGCAGAACTGGGTTGACGCCGAGCGAAAGCTGCTCACGAGGAGATTTCGGGTCTGTCGCTGGGCCGGGGCCGTGAGCTAGCCGTCCCCGACTGCGCGCGCAGGCGGTACGTCGCGAAGTCGTTTAGATCCGGCGGCCCGAAGCTGACCTGCGCCTCGGCGTGGTCGGAAAGCCGCATGGCTATCGCGGCGAAAGTGAAGAACCCCCGGCCATCCTCGGGATGGCGGCACACTGGGTGCTCGATCGAGTCCCGGGCCCGTAGAGCTGCCGCGACCGCCTCAATCGGCTGCTGCAGCGCGGGCCCCTGTAGCCGGGCCACCAGGCTCTCTAGCCGGCGACGAGTGTTGGCTTCGGCATCGATAGCTGTCGTCACGGTAGCTCTCTTCGGGCGACGGTCCGGTTCGCCGATGTGCAAGTCGTCGTTGACGAGTGGATGATTGGTGTGCCACACGATCTCCGGACCACTGTCAGGGACGAAGCGGACTACGCTGTTGGCCGAACACTCGATGTCGATCACGGTTGTGGGATCGCCAATGAGGTAGTTCTGTCCGGCGGCATGTGGGACCGACTGTGCGAACGCAACCGCGTCTGAGGCGTTGCGCTGGTTCAGGATGCCACGAACGACAAATGAAACAGGCAGTCCATGTCGAGACCGGGCCAGCTGACTCAGCGTATTGCAGCAGACACCGACCCCCGCCTCGTTGTAGCCCGTAAGGCCCACGTAGCCGGGGAAAGTGAGAACCAGCCGATCTGGTCGGTCCGGGTCACCGGTAGAGCGCACGAGGGTCTGCAGCCCGTCGTAAAGCGTGGGTAGATCCATATTCTGGGCGATCCAGGTCGGCTCACCCGGTCTGGGAGCCAGCCCCAGGCTGCTACACGACTGATGTACCGGACCTAGTCGATGAACCCAGTATTCATCCATGAGGTTCAGGCACAGCACATGTTCGAAGGGTCGCTTTACCGCGTCGGCGATGCCACGGACCTCATCTAGAACAAACGGCACCCAGCGTTCAGCGGATTCACGAAACCCGAACTCGGAGGTGAACCGATGGCTGAACGCATCGAACGTCAAGTCGTACTGGGTCTGCACATCGCAAGCCAGCCGATCTAGAACGCGATGAACGCCATCGCAAAGCATCTCTCCGTGCGCCCTACCCTGCTCGTAGGGGGAACCAACGACCTCGACCAGGGGAACGACTCTCACCTGGCCCCTTTCGTTGTCATCCGTGTCCTAGCGGCACCCGGCCGTCACCTCGGCGCGGACACCGACGACATGGGTCTCGCGAGCGCGGTCGCCCCAGGAGATCAACTCCCACGCCCCTCCGTGAGGGTAGCTCCGCCACAGGCGTAGGTCATCCATCAGATGTCGTAACCTCCATTCTGAGCAGATAGCTGGCTGTCGCATGGATTCGACCCTGGGTAGACCCTTGTTTCAACGACCGTCTGTCAGAATCTCCCGTGTCAATGGCCAGTTGAAAGTCCCCGGTGGCCAAGTCAAAGCCCCCACCTTTCGGGTTGATCAGGTCTTGTTGGAGGTGGCGCCTCCGTTTGTTTTGGCTTCGCGCATCCGGTAGGAGTCGCCTTCGGTGAACGACGATGTTGGCGTGGTGGAGCAGCCGGTCGAGCAGGCTGACAGCGGTGGTCTGCTCGGGTATGAACTTTCCCCAAGCTTCGAACCGCCAGTGGCTGGCCCGTGAGGGGCCGCTGTGAGCTAGCGAACCTTCGCAGCCATTCGCCCTCCGACATGCACGCCTACGATCGTGCCGGTCTCGTCCCGGGCGAAATAGCCTTTCATGCCTTTCGCGGGACCGTCCGAGACCACATAGCGGTCACCGTCGCCCGGGAGGATTCCAAGCGGTAACGGCGGTTGCCCGTCGGCGGCCCCATGATCATTCCCGGCCTCGCTGAGCGCGGCGAGGGTTTCTGGCTTGATGTTGACGCGGAGCAGCAACCCGCCCTTGTTCGTCGTGATTTCGCAGCTAGCAGCGATCGTTTCAAAAGTCCCGGTGTAGGGAGCCAGCTCCGGGTCACTCAAGTTGAGCGGTTCCGGGTCCTGCTCCACGATGCCGAGATGTCGTTCCAGCGCCCAACCGAGCACGGCGTCGTTCAGTTGCGGTCCATTGGGTTCGCAGTTCGTCATGCTGATCAGCGCGAACCCCCGGTCGGGCACCATCACGAATGCGGAGTGCTGCCCATTTGTAGTGCCGCCGTGGCTCACCAAGCGGGCACCCTCCACGTCCCGCAAGAACCAACTGATTCCGACGAAGTCACCGAGGGCGCTGCCCTTGATCTCGACTGACGGCTCTTGCATCCGCGCGAGTAGCTCGGCAGATAGCAGCCGCTGGCCTTCTCGGCCACGGCCGTCACCGAGATGGAATTGTGCCCAGGCGACCTGGTCGGCAGCGGTCGCCGAAATTCCGCCCGCCGGAGCGGCAGCGCGGGGCAGCGCCCAGGGTCGCGCAACTTCGATCGTGCCATCGGGTTTCTGATTGTGTCCGACAGCGAAACGTCGAGTCATAACCTCGTTTGGGGAAAAGTAGCTGTTCGCCATGCCGAGTGGCTCAAAGAGCAGTTCGCGGATCGCCTGCTCGTAGGTCTGGCCGGTTACCTTTTCGATGACGCGACCGGCGAGTGAAAGAGAGGCATTGTTGTACGAGACGCTTGAACCGAGTGGGCTGACTTGCTCGATCGTCGCCATGCGCTCGACATACTTCGCCAGGGCGTCATCCCCGTCGCCGGTGTTGGCCATCAGGTCCCCCGACCAACCGGCGGTGTGATTGAACAGTTGGAATACGGTCACCGCTCGGGCGACCGATTCATCCTTGAGTTTGAGTTCCGGGACATACCTGCGCACGGGCGCATCCAGATCGACAACGCCCTGGTCGACGAGTCGAAGCATCGCGGCGGCGGTGAAGGTCTTTCCGGTCGAGCCGAACTGGAACAGCGTGGTCGCGTCGACGGGCAGCGGGTTCTCGACGCTGGTGACCCCGTGATAGGCGTACTCCTCGATCCCGTCGTGCAACAGCCCGATCGCCGCCCCCGGAACTTCGAGCTCGGTCGCTTTCGCCGCAACGTATTCGCTGAGTGAAGCCATGTCGGGCATGCGGTTATCCATCTCCTCGCAGGGTGGTTACTAGCGGGTGTGCACCGGCCCGGTGCCGCGGAGCGACGCTCGTTGCACGCGCCCGAACCCGGTTCGTATGCCGAGGGTCATGATTCGCCCGAGCGTGCGGTCGGCCAGTTCGGGTGAGACGTCGCGCGACAGATGAAGCAAGCCGAGGGCAACGCCGTGAACCCGGCGCCCATGCCGAGCAGCGCGCTCGAGTTGCGCCGCGTTGAGCGTTTGAAGTCCGACGCCGACGAAGAAGCGCGATCGCTGCATGTTCTCCTCCATCCTGGCCCTTACAACGTAAGTCAAGCGTACTCTGTATGGGAAACCTGTCAAGTGAGGTGGGTCAAGCCGATTCTGGCTCGCCCAGCCCCCGGACGAGGGCGTCGACAAGGCTCGACCAGATCAGCTCGGGATCGATGTCGAGCTCCAGGACGGCGCTCAGGAGCGGAAACCGGTCAACCGGAAGTTCGGCGAGTTTGGTGACCACATCCGGATGGGGCTCGAGCGCGACCCGGCTTTCCAGCAGCCCGACCGCGAGCATGGCCAAGGACACCGCCTGCACGGCCGCGAACGCCGACTCGGGAGTCATGCCGAGCCGGGCGAAAGCAGCGAGCCCGTCCTCCATCGGCTGCGCCGCGGCCACGTCGACGAGGGGAACCGGTCGGCTCGTGAACAGCGGAAAAGCCCGAGGGTGATCGCGAACCAGCCGACGGAACGCCTCGGCCGAACCGCGGATCCAATCTGCGGCGCTGACCTCTCCCTTCGGCAGTTCAGCCTCGGCTACGGCCAGGTCGAAGACACCCTCGAGGATGGCGTCCTTGCTCGGAACGTGGTGATACAGCGACATCGCCTCGACGCCCAGACGGGCGGCGACCCGGCGCATGGTGAGCGCCTCGAGGCCCTCCCGGTCGATGACCTCCAGCGCCGCGCGGATGATCCGGGCCCGACTGAGCGGTCGACGCACGCTGGCTGCCCCCTCGGCGGTGTTGATCGGGCCGGACCTTCGGTGCGGCGGTCATCTTACGGTGTAATGCAGGCACGGATGCACTATCAGCGCGCACGAGATCTTCCGGGTCTCATTACAAATTCAAGTCTGCGTTGGTAGAAGCGTTCAAGGGGTCAAGCGTGGGTCGGTGGCTCGGAGCGTTGGGAGGGCACTGTTTCCCGTGCCCACCCGGGACGCGGTGACGACGGGATCGCCGAGCGGCTGAATGATGAGGCGAAGCTGCCGCTGGAACCGGCGGGGTGGGAGGATTGGGTGCGCCGCTTCTTCGCCGCGATCGGTACCCTCGCCTAAACCACCCGGGTGCCTTCACCGCGCTGCAGCGCCGGCCCGTCCAAGGGGCGGAGGCCGCGGCCTCGTTCGAGGCGGCCCTCCGCGCGTTCTCGAAGGCCGGGTTCGGCCTGGCCGAAGCTTGTGGCGCGGTCAAGGTGACCTCGCGGCTCGCCCTGACGGTGGGGCTCGAGCGGGGGAGGGCCGTGCAGGGCCTGATCCCGGAGACCGAGGTCGAGGTCGAGGCGCTGCCTCCCGAAGCCTTCCCGCACGTTCGTCGACTGGGCGGGGTCACCGACCCCGAGACCGCCTGGAACTTCAGTCTGGACACTTCGGTGTCCGGACTGCGGGCCCAGCTGCGTCGGGCTCGCCCCCGCTGACGCCTGCCGGGGTCCCGCTGACGCTTTCGGGGCTGTCGGCGCCTCTTGTCCGGGTGACTCAGCGGCTGGTGGTGAATTCGGCCGGTCCGACGAGGAAAATGCGCCCAAGCGGCGAAAGCGTGAGCTATGCCGAAGGTCGCGGGGTCATGTCTCGGGGCTGCCGCCGTGGCAGCCTGTGTCGCGGTGGCTGGTTGCGGGTCGACGGTGGCGATTTCCGGGCACGCCGGCGCCGTCGTAGGCGGGGGTGCAAACGGTCTTGGGCTGCCGAGTACCGGTCAGACATCGTCCGCGCCGGGGCCGACGAGCTCGGGGGGCGCGGGTTCGGCGGTCACCGGGGGCGTTGTGGGAGCCATCGGGAGCGCCGGCGGCACGGGTTCCACGGGCAACGGAGCGGTGGCGTCGACCGGAGGTGGCAGTCTCGAGGCATCGTCGACGGGCGTAAACGCGCCAGGGGTCACCCCGACGACGATCAACCTGGCGGACTACTACGCGCCGGACGCGTCGGCCGCTGACTCGGCACTCGGTGCCGGCGGCGCCAACCCGGGCGACACCAAGGCCGAGACCGACGCTGTCGTCAAATACATCAACCAACACGGCGGGATCGGGCACCGCCAAATAATGATCAACTGGTACAAGGCCAGCGTCAGCAGCGACGCCACCACGACGGCGCAGGGTATGTGTTCGGCCTGGACGCAGGACAGCAAGAACCTCATCTGGTTCTCGGGCGGCCTGCCCATTCTGGATCAGTGTGCCGCCCGGTACCACGATATTCAGTTGGCCTCCGGCACAAGCCCGACCCTCGAGACGACGGCCACGAATGTCCAGTATCCGGCGGACGTCGATCTCAACGCGCTGACAAACGACCGCGCGATGAAGTACACCATCGCGGGCCTGGGCCGGGAAGGATATCTGCGCCGGGGCACCAAGGTCGGCATCGCCACCTGGGACGATCCCAACTTCCGCTACGGGATCACCAACGACGCGTTGCCGGGGCTCGCGGCGCTTGGCTTTCGCGCCGTTCCGGTGGCGTATGTCACCCCACCGGCCTCTTACGGCGACCTTGGGTCGACCAGCGCGTCGGTCAGCAGCGCGATCTTGCACTTCCGCCAGCTGGGTATCGACCATGTCATCCTCTTCGACGGCGGTTCGGGCGTGGCCGGGGGCGGCATTCTGACCCTCGAGTGGATGCAGCAGGCCCAGTCTCAGCATTGGTATCCCCGCTACGGGCTCGACTCCGGCAGTGGATTCAACGCCCTCGCCAGCAGCCTGCCGCAGCAGGAGATGGCGGACAGCGTGGGGGTGAGCTGGCAGCCGGTCCTCGACGAGACCAGCTCCGATCTGGAGGCCTTCGCCGCGCACTCGTCGGCGGCGCAGCTCTGCCAGCAGATCATGAAGGGCGCCGGACAGCAAGTGTCGGGAAACAATTCCGTGGCCATCCAGTTCGCGATTTGCGAACAGTTCTTCTACCTCAAACGCATCCTCGACCCGCTCACGGGTCCGTTGAACGAGGGCACCGTGCTGAGCGCGATCGACGGGACCGGCACCAGCTTCGGCTCGATCGTCGCCTTCCACGTGGATCTGAACAGCAACCGTCACGATGGCGCGGACGAAGTCCGCAACATGGCGTTCTCGGCCGCGTGTACCTGTTACCAATACACGGGACCTGTCTACGCCCCGGGCGGCTAGCTCCTCAGCTGAGACGGACTATCCGCCCGGAGCCAGGTTCAACACCTCGCGGAGCACCCGCGCCGGTTCCCGCCGAGCACCTTGCGCACCGCGGCTCGCTCCCTCCAGTGGCCCTCGAGCTGGCGCTACCGTGGCCCTGTGAGCAGTCAGCGAGTGCCGGGTGGGGTAGTGCACAAACTTCCCGCAGTCCTGCGCCAGGCGCCGATCGCCAACGCCAAGGCACTCGATGCCTGGAAGGACATCACGCCTCTGGCCCGCAACGAGTTCATCTGCTGGGTCCAGGCTGCCAAGCAGGCGATGAGCCCGACGACTGTCCGCTCGCTGGTCACCGGCTGATCCTTGCACCGTCACTTGTCGGCATGGGGACCGCGCCCGGAGGCGGATCTTGCCCATCTCGTTGCGCGGCAAGGCCTCGAGGAATTCAATGGTTCTGGGCACCTGGTAGCGGGCTAGTCTCGGTCGGAGCCGGTCTGCCAGCTCCGCCGACCAGGCGCACGGCCCGGCTCGGAGCGCAGATGTCGGGCCCGAAATCTGTCCGATGGCCCGAAGTGGCGCCCGCGGCTTGTGTCGAGCGCACGACCCCAGCGCCACCGCGCCCCAGCAGACTTGCGTCGTGCCCAGCTCCCTTGTCATCCGCGGTGGAACCGTCTACGACGGCACGGGTAGCCCCGCGCGGGTGAGTGACGTAATCATCGATGATGACCGGGTGGTGGCCGTTCAGGATGCCCCGGACGGCATCGACGCCGAAGTCCTGGACGTAACCGGTCTCGCGGTGGCCCCGGGGTTCATCAACGTTCTGAGTCACGCCTGGGGCTCGCTGCAATCGCTGCCGTGCGGCCCTTCCGACCTCCGCCAAGGGGTGACCACGGAGGTCTTCGGCGAGGGATTCTCGCCGGGCCCGTCGGTCGCGGAGTTCACCGAGCTGATGCGTCAGTTCGGGATCGGTCCCGACCAGCGCGCGGACTTCCCGCGACTCTCGGAAGGACTCGGGTTTCTCGCGGCCAGTGGCGTCGCCCCGAACGTCGCGAGCTTCGTCGGTGGCATGAACCTACGGGTCATCGGGGCCGGCCTGTCGGATGCGCCGCTCACCGCGTCGGCGCTGGATCGAGTCCGCTCCGTTCTCGACGAGGAGATGGTCGACGGCGCGCTCGGAGTGGGCACTGCACTGATCTACGCACCTGGCACCTTCGCTGACACCGACGAGCTCGTCGCCGTCAGCGAAGTCATCGCCCGGCACGACGGGCTGTATATCTCGCATCTGCGTTCGGAGGGGGATCGGTTTCTCGAGTGCCTGGACGAGCTGCTCGAGATCGGGCAGCGCGCGGCGGTGCGCACCGAGGTATACCACCTGAAGGCGGCCGGCCGGCAGAACTGGCCGAAGATGAAGCTGGCCATCGAACGCATCGAGGCCGCCCGCGATGCCGGGCAGCCGGTCGGCGCCAACATGTACCCCTACACCGCAGGTGGTACAGCGTTGGCCGCCGCGATCCCACCGAGTTACCACGCCGGCGGCCCCGCCGCGCTGGCCGAGCGTTTGTCGAATCCGGCCGAGCGTGCCGCCATGGCCGCGGACATGGCCCAGGCCTCCGTCGGTTGGGAGAATCTTTACCTGGCGGCGGGCGGGGGTTCGGGCATCTTCGTGATCGGTGGGTCCGCCGCAGGCTCGAAGTCAGGTCGCTGGCTCAGCGAGATCGCCGACGCGGCGGGGGAGGCCGAGATCGAGACCTTGCTCGACCTGGTCGCCGACGACCCCACCCTGGGCGCCCTCTACTTCATCGTCGACGAGGACAACATCGGCCTGGGATTGCAGCAGCCGTGGGTATCCATCGGATCCGACGCCGAGGCGCTGGCGGTCGAGGCGCCCTGGACGGACCACCCGACGCACCCACGGACGTATGGCACCTTCGCCCGGTTCCTGGGCAGGTACAGCCGGGAACTCGGCTTGATCCCGCTGACCGAGGCCATCCGCCGGATGACTAGCTTGCCCGCGGACACCCTTCGACTGCGCGACCGCGGTCGCCTCGTCCCGGGCAACTTCGCCGATGTCGTCGTCTTCGATCCGGCGACGATAACCGACTCCGCCACCTACGAACAGCCGCATGCCTACGCCACCGGGGTCCACCACGTCGTGGTCAACGGCCGGCCCGTCGTGGTCGATGCGAGCATCACCGGCGCCCTACCGGGCCGGCACCTGCGCCGCGGAGTTTGACCCAAAACCAGGGAGCACCCATGGACGCGCTACGACTTTCCGAGCGACTCAGCGAGCTGGCCCGCCGGCACGAGGTGCCCGGCGCGTCGATCGCGGTGCTCGCCGGTGGAGCGGTGACCGAGGCTGCCTGCGGCACCTTGAACCGGGCCACCGGAGTCGAGGCGACGACCGATTCGCTGTTCCAGATCGGCTCCATTACGAAGGTGTACACGGCCACCGTGGTGATGCGCCTAGCCGAGCGCGGCGACCTGGCCCTGGACGAGCCGGTCGTCAGCTACCTGCCCGAGTTCGCGGTGGCGGACCCCGACACCACCAAGCAGGTCACGGTGCGCCACCTTCTCGCCCACACCAGCGGCATCGACGGCGATCATTTCGCCGACACCGGTCGTGGCGACGACTGCCTCGAGCGCTACGTCGAGACCCTCGCCGAGGTGCGACAGAACCATGCGCTCGGGGCGACCATGTCCTACTGCAACGCCGGCTACGCCGTGCTGGGTCGCCTCATCGAGCGGGTGACCGGCAAGACCTGGGACGCCGCGCTGGCCGAGCTGCTGATCGAACCGCTCGGGCTGACCCACACCGTGACGTTGCCGGAGGAGGCACTGCGGTTCCGGGCCGCGATCGGCCACGTCGGCAAGCCGGGCGAAGAGCCGCAGCCGGCCCCGATCTGGGGCTTGATGCGCTCCGCCGGTCCGGCCGGGCTGATCTGTGCCCGCGCGGCCGACGTCATCGGATTCGCCCGCATGCATCTCGACGCCGGAGTGGCACCCGACGGCGCCCGCCTGCTCGAGGCCGAGTCGGTCGCCGCAATGCAGCAGCCCCAGGTAGCCGTCCCGGATCGCTGGACGCTCGGCGATCATTGGGGGCTCGGGTGGATCCTGTTCAACTGGGCTGGCCGTCCGGTATACGGCCACGACGGCAACACCATCGGGCAGTCCGCCTTCCTGCGGATCGTCCCGGACGCGAACATCGCGATCGCCCTGCTCACCAATGGCGGTCGTCCAGGCGACCTCTACCAGGATATCTACCGCGAGCTCCTCGGCGAGCTCGCCGACCTCGAGATTCCGCGCCGGCCCGAGCCCCCGGCGGAGCCGGTCGAGACCGATCTGTCCCGCTACGTCGGGCGTTACGAGCGCGCCGCTGCGCTGATCGAGGTGACGGAGCGCGACGGCCGTCTCGAACTGACGGTGACGTCGACCGGCCCGCTCGCCGACCTCATGCCCGAACCGGTGCAACGGCTGACCCTGACCGCCGTGGACGCAACGGAACACCTGTTCGTAACCCGCCCCGAAGGCGCGGAAACCTGGATGCCGGTCGTTTTCTTCGCCCTCCCGGACGGCGGTCGATACGTGCACTTCGGCGCCCGAGCCACAGCCAAGGTGGGGTGACCGGGCCCGGAGACGCGCGCATGGCTTCGTCTGTGCCCATGGATGTAGTACGGATTCTTGTGCGGATCGAACGATTCGAGGCGAGCCCCGTCGGTGGGACAGTGAGCGGGTGACGGGAACCCTCACCGAGGCGCGCCGAGACGAGGACCCGGCTGGTCTCGAGCTCCTCGCGGATACGGCCAGGCAGGGCGCCGAGGCCGCCGCGATGCGCACTGGGGTCACCGTCCGGCTGGTGGCGACCCAGGAAGACGCCCGCCGGGCCAGTGCGCTCTTCGATGGCGTGTGGGGAAGAGAGCAGGGCCGCAGTGCGGCAACCCCCGAGTTGACCTGGGCCTTGGCGCACGCGGGCAACTACGTGTCGATCGCCGAGCTCGGCGGCCAGGTCGTCGGTGCCAGCCTCGCCTTTCGGGCCGAGGACGGTCGGGGCGCGTACCTGCACTCGCATCTCGCGGGCGTCGAGGCTCAGCTGCAGGGGCGCAATGTCGGCTTCACATTGAAGCTGCACCAGCGGTGGTGGGCGCTCGCCCATGGACTGGACCGGGTGGTGTGGACCTTCGATCCGCTCGTCGCACGCAACGCCTACTTCAACATTGTCAAACTCGGTGCCGAGATCGCGAGCTTCTATGAGAACTTCTACGGGATCCTCCAGGACAGCCTGAACTCCGGTGACCTCAGCGACCGGTGCCTGGTGGTGTGGGAGTTGCCCTCAGCGCGCGCGGCAGCCGCCTGCGATGGGATGACGGAGGCCACCGACGTGGAGCGGTTGTGCCGTGAAGGGATCCCCACCGTCCTTCGCCCCGGCCCCGATGGTGGGCCAGTGCAGGTCTCCGGCCAGGGGGATTCGCTGCTCTGCCAGGTGCCCCTGGACATCGTCGCGCTCCGGGCGTCGGGCCCGGCGCGGGCCCGCGAGTGGCGGCTCGCCCTCCGTTCCGTCCTTGGTCGTGCCTTCGAGGCGGGCTACCGGGTCACCGGGGCGAACCGCGACGGGTGGTATCTGCTCAGCCGGTAGCCTGGACGGAATGCTTCGTCCCTGGGGGTAATCGGTGTGAAGGTCCCTACGCCGGCCCCGGCCCCCATGACCACACTGGCGAGTTTGGTCGCCGAATTGCATCCGGTCAGCCTGCGCCTCGTCGCGGCGCCCGGTGGCAGTGAGGCAACGGTCGGAGAGCCGGTCCTGTTCGATCCGAACGATGAGACCGGTCCGGAACCCGGGGATCTCGTCCTCGGCGTCGGTGTGCACCCGACGTCGGATGACTCCCTCCGCCTCCTCCGCCGCCTAGGTGCGGCCGGTGTCGGCGGGCTGGTTCTGAAGGCGGCCGGAGATCCGCCGCCCGCTCTCGTCGCGGCCGCCAACGAATCGGGGATGGCCCTGCTGCTGGCTCCGGTCACGGTCGGCTGGGGACAGCTGTACAGCCTGATCCGGACCGCGACCGCGGTCGGTTCGTTGGCGCACAGCGGCGCCGGCGTGCCGATCGGCAACCTGTTCTCCCTCGCCGACGCGGTCGCGGCCGCGGTCGGTGGCGCCACGACGATCGAAGATCCGGGCGGCCGGGTCCTCGCGTATTCGAACCTCGACCAGCCGATCGACGACGCCCGCCGGGAGGCCATCCTCGGCCGGCAGGTGTCGGCCGCCTGGATGCGCAAGCTCAACGAGGCTGGGGTCTTCCCACGCCTGTGGCAGGACCCAGGCGTGCTCCGCCTGGGCGACTTCGACGTGCCCGGCATCCGACCCCGGCTGGCGATCGCCGTGCGTGCCGGCGCCGAGCTCGTCGGTGCGATCTTCGTCATCGAGGGGGAGCAGCCGTTCGGCGCCGGCGCCGAGCAGGCCCTCGGCGAGGCCGCCGGGTTGGCCGCGCTGCACATCCTGCGCCATCGCAGCAGCGAGGATCTGGATCGCCGGCGACGGGCGGAGGCGCTCTGGGCGCTGCTCGACGGTCGCAGCCCACCCGAGATCGGGGCGTCCACGCTGGACATCGGGGTCAACACCCCGGTCACGGTCGTCGCGCTCATGCAGGCGGAAACGGATGAGGCGGAGGCGGCGGTACAGGCTCAACGCGCCGCGGATCTCATCGCCTTGTACTGCGAGTCCTACCGCCGGCGGGCCGCCTGCGTCGCCATCGCGGGCACCATCTACGTGCTGCTTCCGGAGCCGGGGCCGGCGCATCGCGATCGGATCGTTGCGCTAGTCGAATCCATCGTCGCGCGCGCTCAGGAAACGCTCCACGTCGATCTCCGCGGCGGGATCGGCTCAACGGTGGGCACGCTGCGGGAAGTGACGGTCTCGCGGCGGGAGGCCGAGCAGGCGGTGCGCGCGCTCGCCGGTGACCCGCGGGCCCGCTCCGTCGCCGACATCGACGCGGTCCGCAGCCGGACGATCCTCACCGAGTTGGGTGAGCTCGTGGAGCGGAAGCCGAGCCTGCGGGCCGGGCGGCTGGGGGTGCTGGCCGAGCAGGATCGCGAGCGCGGGACCGCATACCTGCCGACGCTGCGGGCTTACCTGGACGCGTTCGGTGACGTCACCTTGGCCTCGTCGGTCGTAAACGTCCATCCCAACACCTTCCGCTACCGGATCCGCCGGCTCTGCGACATCTCCGGGATCGACCTCGACGATCCGGACGAGCGGCTGGTGGTCCAGCTGCAGCTGCGGTTCCTCGACCGGGGCTGAGCCCGCGAACCGGGCCCGCCCGCCGCGTGGTGTGCCATCGCACAGTCTTCCGGCCCCGGTTTGGTGCCCCGGGATGACGACGCCCAACACCGCAGGGAGCACGATCCAGGTGGCGGCTGGACGAGGAGGCGACCGGGTGACGCTGCGGCGGCGCGTGCTCTGGCTCGCCCTGCTCACCCTGAGCGCCTCCGGCTGCGCCGTGTCGAACCTGTCCTTCGTGGCCGACAAGCGGCTCACGGTGACCTCGCCGAAGGCCCAGCAGCTGGTGGGGCTGCCGGTGACCCTGCGCTGGACGATCAAGGACTTCACGATCAGCGCACCGAACTCCGCGGCAGCCTCCGCGACCTCCGGTTACTTCGCGATCTTCGTTGATCGAGCCCCGATCCGCCCCGGACAGACGCTGAAGGCCGTCGGCAGCGGTGACCCGGCTTGCGTGCACACCCCCGGCTGCCCGGACACCACTTACCTGGCCGACCACCAGGTGTATACGACCACTGCCACCTCGTTGACTCTCACCTCGGTGAACTCGTTGAACACCTATCAGCAGGTGCAGCTGCACGAGGCGATCATCGTGCTGCTGGACGCATCCGGCCACCGGATCGGCGAGAGCGCGTGGTACGTCGACTTCCGGGTCCGACAGCTGGGCGTGTCATGACCGTGACCGCTGCGCTGACGACGGTGGACCCAGATGAGCTCCTCGACGACGTCGGGGAGACCCGGGAGTTGCTCCGCGACCGGGCCCGGGCCCGGTTGGGCGTCACCGGGGAGACGAAAACCGCGAGCTTCCGGGACGTCGCCCGCCGCTACGGGCTGCCGTACTACCCGTTGTTCGCGCTGTCGATCCTGTCGATTGTGGACACCTTCCAGGGGTACGCGTTCACCGTGCTCGCCCCCGACATCAGCCGGGCCCTCGGGATCGGGATCGGCGCCATCGGTGGGGCGGTGGCCCTCAAGGGACTCGCGGTGGCCATCTCGCCGCTCTACATCTCCTATCTGGCGCAAAGCCACGGGCGACGCGCGATGCTCTGCCTGGTCACCGGCCTGGCCTGGAGCGTGATCACCCTGTTCACCGGGTTCGTCACCTCGCTGATCGCGCTGATCGGGATTCTCGTCTTCGACGGCCTGACCACGGGCAGTGTGACGTCGCTGCACGTGCCGCTCGTGATGGACAGCTACCACCCGGAGGCCCGGGTTCGGGCCGTCTCGGTCTACAGCGCCGCCACCTTCCTCGGCAACGTGGCTGCGCCACTGCTGGTCGCCCTGTTCGCCAGCTCCTTCGGGCTCACCTGGCGGGGCGTCTTTCTGGCAATGGGCGCGATGTCGGTGGGGCTGACCCTGTGTTGTCTGGGCTTGCGGGATCCCGGGTTCGGCCGCTGGGACACCCAGCAGATCCGAGCCACCGTGCACGAGGCCGCCGGCGAGGATTCGGCAACGGTCCCTACCGAAGATGTCCAGCTGGGCTTCTGGGAGATCTGCCGGCGGATCCTGCTGCTGAAAACGGCGCGCCGGGTGTTCTGGGGCTGGGGAGTCTTCGGGCTGCTCAGCGTTCCGCTGTCAACCTTCATCTCGTTCTTCCTAGAGGAGAAGTGGAATCTCGGGCCGGGCGGCCGGGGGCTGTTCTTCGCCTACTACTCGGGGATGTCCATCATCGGGCTGGCGCTATTCGGACGTCGGGGGGAGCGGCAGTTCCGTCAGTCCCCGCCACAGGTGATGCGCACCGCCGGACTCCTCATCGGCGTCGCGGTCTTGTTCATCGCGCTGGGCGGCTTGGCGCCGTCGTTCCCGCTAATGCTGGCCTGCTTCGGGATCTCCGGGGCCACGATCGGACCCCTGGTCCCGTCGTTCTCGATCGCGCTTCTCTCGGTCATCCCGTCCCGGATGCGCCCGCACGCGCAGGCCCTCGCGGCGATCTTCCTCGCGGTCGGCGGACTACTCGGGGCGCTGTTCTTCGCCGGCGTGCAGAGCCGGTACGGGATCGTGGGGTCGATGGTGGCGGTCGCGCTCCCGGGCGGCCTCACCGGAGTGATCATCTACACCGCCGGTCGCCACATCAACGCGGATCTCGACCGGATGATCGATGAAGTCATCGAGGACGAGGAGATCAAGCGGATCCGTACCGCCGGCGGGCACCTGCCGATGCTCGCCTGCCGCGGCGTCGACTTCTCCTACGGGCAGCTGCAGGTCCTTTTCGACGTCGACTTCACCGTCGACGAGGGTGAGATGGTCGCCCTGCTCGGGGTGAACGGAGCCGGGAAGTCGACGCTGCTCAAGGTGATCTCGGGGATCGGGTTGCCGTCGGCCGGGTCGGTGCGCTTTCACGGTCAGGACGTCACGTTTCTCGACGCGGAGCGCCGCCTGCGCCTCGGGATCACCCAGATCCCCGGTGGCCGGGCGGTCTTCGGGCCGATGACCGTCGTGGAGAACATGCGCAGTTTCGGTTACACGCTGGGCCGGGACCGCCGGGCCCTCGACGCGGCCATCGACCGCTGCTTCGAAGCCTTCCCTCGGCTCGCGGAACGCCGCAGTAGCCTCGCCGCGACCCTGTCCGGCGGCGAGCAGCAGATGCTCGGGCTGTCCAAGGCGCTGATCCTGCGCCCCCGGCTGCTGCTCATCGACGAACTCTCGCTCGGCCTCGCCCCGGTGATCGTCGGGCAGTTGCTGGAGATGGTCCGCCGGATCAACGCCGAAGGCACCGCGGTCGTTCTCGTCGAGCAATCGGTGAACATCGCCCTGAACCTCGTCGACCATGCCTACTTCATGGAGAAGGGGGAGATGCGCTTCGATGGCCGGGCCGGTGACCTGCTCGGTCGGGATGACCTGCTCCGTGCGGTGTTCCTCCAGGGTGCGAGCGCCGCCGGATGAGCACCCGGTCCCTGCCGTATTCGCATGTCCGGGCGCGGCTGCGTCCGCCGAGCCGGAACGCGATGATCGCGACGGGCGTCGCACTCGCGTTGCTCGTGCTCGCCAAGCTGACCCTCGCCGAACTGGCTTCGCACAACGTCTACACGTTCTCCACCCCGCTGCCGGTGATCCTGCTCGGCACGATCATCGGGATGACCTACGGCCTGCTCGCGGTAGGTCTGGTACTGATCTACCGCACCAACCGGATCATCAACTTCGCGCACGGTCAGATCGGCGCCTTCGGTGCTGCCGTGTTCGGTCTCGTCGTGGTCAAGTACCACGTCCCGTACTGGCTGACCTTCCCCTTCGCACTGGCCGTGGCCGGGGCGATCGGCGCCGCGGCTGAGACCGGCGTGGTCCGCAGGCTCCGTAAAGCACCGCGCCTGGTCTCCATCGTCGCGACGCTCGGCGTCGGCCAGTTCCTGGTCATCTTCGCTTTGGTGATCAACAGCACGGCGTCCGCCGGGGCGCTGTTCCCGCAGCCGTCCTGGCTGCCGGTGTTCAACGTCGGTGCCCTGCGGATCACTCAGGCGTACTCGGGGATGCTCATCCTCTCCCCGATCGCGGTCATCGGGATCGCGTTGTTCCTGCGCTTCTCCCGCTTCGGTCTGGCGTTGCGCGCCGCGGCCGCGAACCCGGAAGCCGCCCGGATGTCGGGCATCTTCTCCTCCCGGATGTCGAGCCTGGCCTGGGCCATCGCCGGTGCCCTGTCCGCGTTTTCCGCGATCCTCACCCAACCCACCCAAGGATTCACCAGCGGGGACAGCTTCGGTCCGGCGCTGCTGCTCCGGGCGCTCACCGCGGCGGTGGTCGCGCGGATGCAGTCGCTGCCCGCCGCGCTCGGTGCGGGCGTCGGCCTCGGCATCCTCGAGCAGCTCCTGCTGTGGAACTACCCCCGCTCCGGCCTGGTCGAGGTCACCCTGTTCGTGATCATCCTGGTCACGCTGCTCGCGCAGCGCCGCCGGGTCGGCCGCGACGAGGAGAAGGGCAGCTGGGCCGCCGTGCAGGCGCTGCGTCCGTTGCCGGACGCGCTGCGCAGGATCTGGGTCATCCGCAACCTCGGTCTGGTGGCCGGGATCCCGGCGCTCGCCTTCACCGCCTGCCTGCCGCTGCTCATCTCCAACAGCGCCTCGGTCACGGTGACCAGCATCCTGGCGTTCAGCATCGTCGGCTTGTCCGTTGGCATCCTGACCGGGCTGGGCGGGCAGCTCACCCTCGGCCAGTTCGCCGTCGCGGCGATCGGGGCCGTCGTGTCCTTCTACGTGTCGCGACATACCGGCGACTTCGTCCTCGCCTTCCTCTACGCCGGGCTCGGGGCGGGCATCGTGTCCGTGATCATCGGCTTGCCGGCGCTGCGGATCCGTGGGTTGATGCTCACCGTCACCACCTTGTCCTTCGCGCTGGCCACGCCCGCCTGGCTGCTGGCGCAGCCGTGGATGCTGGGCGACGGCGTCACGCCACGGATCCCGACGGTCTTCGGCCACCCGCTCGACACCGGCCACAGCTACTACTACTTCGCCTTCGTGGTCTTCGTGCTCTGCCTGATCCTTGCGCGTAACGTGCGGCGCTCCGGGTTCGGCCGACTCCTCGTCGCCATCCGCGACAACGAGGACAACGCTCGCGCCTTCACCATCCGGGCGAGCGCGGTCAAGCTTCAGGGCTATCTGCTGGCCGGCTTCATCGCCGGCGTCGGCGGCGCGATGTACGGGCACTCGCTGTCGAGCATCGGGGTCACGGCCTTCCCGGTGGACGCCAGCATCGCCGTCGTCGTCATGACCGTCATCGGCGGGGTGTCGCTACTCGCCGGCCCCATCATCGGGGCGATCTACCTGATCGGGATCCCGACGTTGCCCCTGGACTCCCTCGGTCTCGCGGCGACCCAGTTCGGTGCCTTGTTGCTCGTCCTGTTCCTCCCGGAGGGGATCGGCGGCTGGGCACTCACCCGAATCCGGGACGCCCTCGCCGTTCGGATCGGAGCCCTGTACCGGGTCCGCATGGACAGTTCGGATGAGGCGGCGGCCATTGCGGAAACCGCCCAGCCGAAGCTCACCGACCTCCTTGCGACGACGTCCGGCGATCGCCCGGCCATCGGCGGCGTCTTGCTCGAGGCCCGCGGTTTGCGCAAGCACTTCGGCGGCATCGCCGCGGTCGACGGGGTCTCGCTGACGGTTCGCGCGGGGGAGACCGTCGGCCTGATCGGACCCAACGGCGCCGGGAAGACCACGACCTTCGAGCTGCTCGGGGGCTTTACCCGGGCAGACGCCGGGCAGGTGCTGTTCGACCACCGCGACGTCACCCGGCTCGGTCCCGAGGGCCGCGCCCAGCTCGGGATGATCCGCTCCTTCCAGGACGCGGCGTTGTTCCCGACGATGACCGTGCTGGAGGCGGTGCAGCTCGGCTTCGAACGCGTCACCCCGACCCGCTTCCTGACCTCGGTCACCGGGATCCGCCTGGCGGAGCGTCGCAAGGAACGGCGGGCCCGCGAGCTGGTGGCGATCATGGGCCTGGACAGTTACCGCGACAAGACCATCCAGGAGCTGTCCACGGGCACGCGGCGGATCACCGAGATCGCCTGCCTTGTCGCGCTCCAACCGATCCTGCTGCTCCTCGACGAGCCGTCCAGCGGTATCGCCCAGCGCGAAACCGAGGCGCTCGGCCAGCTGCTCCGCGACCTGCGCGCGCAACTTGGTCTTACCCTGCTCATCATCGAGCACGACATCCCGCTGATCATGGGGATCTCCGACCGGGTCGTGGCCATGGCCGACGGGCGCGTCATCGCCGAAGGCACCCCGGAGCACGTCCGGGCCGACCCGCAGGTGGTCGAGGCCTATCTGGGTGGCAGCGTCACCGCCATCGAACGTTCCGGCGCGACGACGACCAAGAGTGCCGCCGGGCGCGGTGCACCCGTGCCGGTGGGGGTGGGCAGATGAACCGGATCGCCCGTCGCGTGGCGGCATGCCTCATATCCGGCTTCGCCATCGCCCTATCCGGCACTGTCATCGGCCTCGGCACCGCCAGCGCGGCGGTCGCCGACACCGCGACCGTCGGCGACGCGGCCGAGGCCTGGTACGCCTCGGCCCCCGTCGCGACCTGCAGCTCACCCCTTGGTTGTCCGCCGGTCGCGCCGGCTACCGCGTCGATGTTCCCGGCGAACACCCTGCACGTGGGTGCCGCCGCCGCTCAGGAGACCGAGCGGAGCTACCTCCAGCCCGACCTGTCGAGCTTGCCGCCCGGCGCGACACTGCTGTCCGCAACGCTGACCGTGCCGATCGACACCGCGTCCGGGGCGGGCAACCAGAACCTGACCAGCGCGAGCATCGTGGCCTGCCTCGTGACGCACCCGTTCACCGACGGGGTCGCCGGATCCACCAAGGCGCCGCCGGCCGTGGACTGCGCCTACCGGGTGAGCGCCGTCTACCACGCGAAGGCGAACACGTTCACCGTCGACCTGGCGCCGTTTCTCAGCGCATGGAACGCAGGCACCCCGGCCCTGGGCGTCGCACTGCTGCCCGCCGGGTCCCAGTCCGGCGCCGGAACCTGGCAGGTGAGCTTCGACGGGCGCAACCTGGCGAAGGCGCCCCACGCGCAAACTCTCCTCACGTTCGCCCCACCCGCGGCGACGCCGACGACGCCGGCGCAGAGCGTGCCGAGTGCACCTTCGGCTCAACCTCCGGCGGTGTCGGCGGCACCAGCGCCCCAGACCCTGCCGCAGCCGGGCCCGGCGCCTACGTTGCCGTCCGGGATCAGCGCGCTGGCGCAGACGCCCGGGCGGAGCCCACTGATCGCCAGTCAGGCGCCGACCCGCTCCGCGGCGATCAACGTGGCCTCCGGGTTCCAGTACCCGGAGGTGCTCCTTGCCCCGCTGGCGCTGATCGCCGGATTGGTCTTCCTGATCCGCCTGTTCACATCCGACGCCGCCCCGCGCAGGGTGGCCTCATGAGGCTTCGCCCGGTGAAGACACGTCGCCCCGCCCCATCCGGGGTTCGACCCGAAGAGGAGGCTGCGATGACCGACGTCCTCGTATCCCCGGCCCTGTCCAACCTCGCCGACTATGGCGGGAAGCCGCTCGCCCAGGCGTCCGGGCGCAGTCGCTTGGCTTTCCTGCTCGATCCCGCGTCGCACCTGCTCACCTACGCGGGAGTCCTTGCGGTGATGATCGGGTTCACCCTGATCGGCGTCGCCTGGTCCGAGGTCGCGGGAACGCTCAACGTGGGCCTACAGATACCCTATCTCGTCTCCGGCGGCTTCACCGGCCTCGGGTTGGTGATGGTCGGCCTGGTCACGATCAACGTGGCAGCGAAACGGCAGGACTCGGCCGAGCGGACTCGTCAGCTCGAACGCCTGACCGGCATCCTCGACGAGCTCAAGGCCGAGCTCGACGACACCTCCGCCGGCCGGTGACGCGACCGCGGACCCGGCCGTCCTGCTCAGCGGCGCTCGCCGACCCCGGGATCCGGGCAGCGCTCGTCCTGCTGGGCATCGTGCTCGCCGGCTTCACCGGCATCGCGCTTGCCTGGCGCGGTGTCGCGGCCACCTTGTATGTGTCCATCCAATTCCCGTTCCTCGTTTCCGCCGGCCTGGGTGGGGCGGCGCTGGTGGCCGCTGGCCTCGCGCTTTTGACCACCCATCTCCAGCGGCGCGAGGCTGCCGCCCGCCGGGTCGAAATCGACACCATCGTGCGCACGACGGGTCTGCTCGCCGAGGCCCTTCGCCGCCGGCACACGACCAGCCGCGCCACGCCGGGTCGCGTCAGACTCGGGTCGACCTTGCACGAGGCGACCTGCCGACTCGTCGCGGCTCGCGACGACGCGACCGCGGTGACCGGGGCCCAGGCGGTGGCCGCGGAATTGCGGTCCTGCCGGGTATGTCAGCCCGGGAAGCCGACACCGGTCGGCTAACGGAGCAACCGAGCCACCAGCTCACCGACCAGGGCGGATCGCGCCACCATCGCGTCGACGGAGACCCATTCACCCTCGGCGTGGGCATGGTCACCGACCGCCCCGAGCCCATCTAGGGTCGGCACACCCAGTCCGGCGGTGAAGTTCCCGTCCGACCCGCCGCCGACGGCGACACCTTCGAGTGGACCCATGCCGAGCGCGTGAGCGACCTCACCGGCCAGGGCGAACAGCGCGCTCGACGCGTTGGCCTCGAGGGGCGGCCGGTTCGGGCCGCCGGACACCTCGACACCCGCCCCGGTCAGCACCGGTGCCAGTGCCCGCAGGGCCGAGTCGACGCGCTGCTGTTCGCCCTCACTCGTCGCCCGGACATCGACCGCAACCGTGGCGGCGGCCGGCACGGTGTTCGATGTGGTTCCACCCGCGAGCACCGTCGGGGTCACCGTCGTCCCCACCTCTGCACGACCGAGCCCGGCGATCGCGATCAGCTGATGGGCGAGTTCGAGCCCCGCGTTCACCCCGCGCTCCGGCTCGAGGCCGGCATGGGCCGCCCGACCGAGGGTGCGAACCGTGTACAGGGACACCCCCTTGCGGGCAAGTTTGAGCGCCCCGCCCGCGCTGGGTTCCAGGACGAGGGCCGCCTCGGCGTCCCGTGCCGTGTCCTCGATCAGCGACCGCGACGACGGCGAACCCAGCTCCTCGTCCGCGGTAAGCAACACGCTGACGCCGTCCAGGTCGTCGCGATCCCCGAGCGCCGCGAACAGCTGAATGATCCCGGCCTTCATGTCGAAGATGCCCGGACCCGTGGCCCGATCGCCGTCGACCGCGAACGGCCAGCCGGCCAGCGTTCCCGTGGGCCACACCGTGTCGTAGTGGCCGAGCAGCAGCACCCGCGTCGCGCCGAAACGCCACCGCAGGTGCGTGCGGCCCTCGACCATGTGCCGTTCCGCGGACCTCCCGACCCACCCGGCACCGACGTCGTCGACCAGCCCGGCGCAGGTCTCCAGCGCCGCGAGATCGGTCGACCCTGATTCACAACCCACGAGCGCAGCCAGCTCGTCAACGAGACGTGCCCGGGTACTCACCGTTCCATCTTCGGCTCTAACGACCTCGGCGGGCTCGTCGAGCCCGCCGAGAGCCCACGGCCGTTCTCGTCGAGACGGCCAACCCACGGAGCCCTCGTTATAGGGCAGTCTGCGGTCAGCAGGCATGGCGTGATGGAGGAGGTCCGCAATGAAACTGGTGGCGCTGGAATTGCGGCGGGTCGCTTTGCCGTTGGTCACACCCTTCCGCACGTCGTTCGGAGTGCAGACGACCAAGGACGCGCTGCTCGTGAAGGCCCTCACTCCGGACGCGGAGGGCTGGGGTGAATGCGTGGCCCTGGCCGACCCGGCCTACTCCCCGGAATACGTCGACGGGGCGCAGCACGTGATCCGGGAGTTCCTCGCCCCGCGCCTATTCACCGCGCCGGACCTCACCGGTGCGCGGGTCGCCACCGCCTTGACCGCGGTCAAGGGCCACCCGATGGCCAAGGCGGCGCTGGAGATGGCGGTGCTCGACGCGGAGCTTCGGGCGGCGGGGCTCCCACTGGCCGCGTATCTCGGAGCCGTTCGCGACCGGGTCCCATCGGGGGTGTCAGTGGGCATCATGGACTCGGTTCCGCAATTGCTCGACGCGGTCGACGCCTACCTGGCCGCGGGCTACGTGCGGATCAAACTGAAGATCGAGCCGGGTTGGGACGTCGAACCGGTCCGCGCGGTGCGGGAGCGTTTCGGGGACATCTTGTTGCAGGTCGACGCCAACACCGCCTACGAGTTGCGCGACGCCCCGCAGCTGGCCCGGCTGGATCCGTTCGACCTGTTGCTCATCGAGCAGCCACTCGCCGAGGACGACGTCCGCGGCCACGCCGCGCTCGCGAAGCTGGTGCGGACCCCGATCTGCCTCGACGAGACCATCACCTCGGCCCGGGCCGCCGCAGATGCCATCGCGGCCGGCGCGTGCGCGATCGTCAACGTCAAGCCCGGACGGGTCGGTGGCTACCTCGAGGCGCGCCGGGTCGCCGCGGTCTGCGCTGCGCACGGCGTGCCGGTGTGGTGCGGCGGCATGGTGGAGACCGGTCTCGGGCGGGCGGCGAACGCGGCGCTGGCCGCACTGCCGGAGTTCACCCTGCCTGGTGACGTGTCCGGATCGGATCGGTTCTTCAGCGCCGACATCACGGCTCCGTTGGTGATGCGCGACGGGCACCTGGACGTGCCGACCGGCCCCGGCCTCGGCGTCGAGCCGCTGCCGGAACGGCTGGCCGACGCGACGACCGCGGTCGAAACCCTTAGACCACAGTGACCTTCGACCTGGTCCTCGCCGGCGGCCGGGTGATCGACTCCGAAACCGGATTGGATGCGCCGCGTCACGTCGGCGTGACCGGGGGCCGGATTACCGCGGTCAGCGAGGATCCGCTTCCGGACACCCGGCTCACGGTGGACGCGAGCGAGCGGATCGTCGCCCCGGGTTTCATCGATCTGCACAGCCACGCCGGGGACGTCGCCGGAGGCCGGCTGCAGGCATTCGACGGTGTCACCACCGCCCTGGACCTCGAAGCCGGAGCCCACCCGGTGGGCCACGCGTACCGCCGGGCCGCGGACGAGGGCCGGCCGATCAACTACGGGTACTCCGCCTCCTGGGCGGCCGCGCGGATGTCGGTCCTCGCCGGGATCGTCGCCGACGGGCGGCTCGGCACGGTCCTCGGCCACATCGCGGACCCGGCCTGGCAGCGTGCGGCCACCGTCCGGGAACTCGCGGAGATCCGCGGGCACCTCACGGCCGACCTCGCCGACGGAGCGTTGGGCATCGGCATCATCGTCGGCTACGCACCCAGCGCCGACCCGGCGGAATACCTCGACCTCGCCCGACTTGCGGCGATGGCCGGAACGCCGACCTACACCCACGCGCGCGAGCTCGCAAAGGACGACCCGGCGACGCTGATCGACGGCGCCGAGGAAATCGTCCGAGCCGCCGCCGAGACCGGTGCGGCGATGCACTACTGCCACGTCAACAGCACCTCGCGGCGCCGGGTCGACGAGGTGCTGGCGCTGGTCGACCGCGTCCGCCGGGCCGGCGCCCGGCTCTCCACGGAGGCATACCCTTACGGCTCCGGCATGACCGGCATCGGCGCCACGTTCCTCGCTCCGGAGCGGCTGGCCACCTGGGGGCTGGAGCCGTCGTCGCTGACCTACCTGAAGACCGGCGAACGCGTCGCCACGGCCGAGCGGCTGGCCGCCCTTCGGGTCAGTGACCCGGGCGGGCTCGTGACCGTCGATTTCCTCGATGAGTTAGATCCGGTCGACCGCGGCTACCTGGTGCGGGCCCTGGCGTTCCCCGACGCGGTCGTGGCCAGCGACGCGATGCCGCTGACCTGGCCGGGCGGGGCGGGCGATCCATACCGCTGGCCGCTGCCGGCAGAGGCGGTGACCCACCCGCGGTCGGCCGGAACGTTCGCCCGGGCCCTGCGGTTGATGACCCGGGAGGAAGGGGCGCTGTCCGTCGCCGAGGTGATCCGCCGCAGCAGCTACCTGCCGGCCCGGCTGCTCGAGGACTGCGCGCCGCAGATGCGGTCGAAGGGGCGCGTGCAGGTCGGCTGTGATGCGGACCTCGTCGTCTTCGATCCGGACCGGATAACCGACCGGGCGACCTATGCCGCGAGTTCGCTCACGTCCAACGGGGTCGACCAGGTCCTCGTCAACGGCCGCTTCGTCATCTGCGACGGGGAGCTCGTCACCGACGCGCTGCCCGGCCGGCCGGTCCGCGCGGAGCCGAGCCCGCACGGAGCTGAACCTCCAGCCCGATGAGCTTCCACGCGCCGCGCGTACCGAGCAGCTGGTGGTCAGGCAGTTACCCGCATCATCGGCTGGCTGGCGCGGACGGAGAACGGCCTTCGGCTTGCGACCGAAACCGCCCGGCTGGCGTGACCGCCGAGTTATTGGGTTCGGTCGTCCTTGGTGAAGATCCCGATCGGTTCGATGACCAGCCTGGTGACCGCGCCATCCTCGGCTCGCTCGAACTCGGCCCGGACCGTCGACATGGCCGGTGAGCGGAACGCGTTGCCGCCGAGGGGAGCCAGCGGCAGCTTCGGGGCACCGGGGATCGACACCTCGATGTTGCCCTCGACGACCCGAACCTGCGCAGTTAGCGGACCGAACGTGTAGGACCCGGAGATGCGTTCGAGCAAACCGGGGGAGACCGGAGGCGCGGACTTGGTGAACGCGACCGGGTCGACGAGCGGCTCGATCGGGATGGAAAGGCCGGTCACCTCGGCGTCCGACCCGGTGCGGAAGACCAGGGGGACGCTCAACTCGAACTCGAGAAGGTTGAGATCCCACACATCGCGGTCGCGATGGCTCACCGAGATACGGTCCGCGAGCCCATGAAAGTCGACGGCCAGCCGATCGCCTGCGGCCGTCAGGGTGAGCGTGCCGTAGGCAGGATGGTGATAGCGCCCGGCAAACTCGTCCAGCCGACGGGTCGGGGGTCGCCCGAGGGCAGCCTCAGCGCGGTGCTCGGTCGCCGCCGCCTTACCTTCGAGCATCGCGGTCATCAGGGTGTGGTAGCGCTCCCCCCAGGCCACCGGATCTATGCCCAGGACGTGGTCGAGCACCATCAGGGGTACCGCGTCTCGCAGAGCCGTCCCGTGCATGTTCGTCAACACCACGACAGCCGCACCCAGGTCGGGCGCGATGCACACGTCGGAGGAGTAGCCGACGAGGTTGCCTCCATGTCTCACTATTCGATGCCCGCGGTAGCTCTCGACCTGGCAGCCGAGGGCGTAGCCCATGGGTTGGCGTTCGCTGAACTCGATCCCCCCGACGCCGCCGACCATGGCGGGGGAGTGCAGTTGGGTGAGCGCCGTATCCGAGAGCGGTCGCGCCCCTTCGACCTCCTTGCCCAGCCGGGCCAGCACCCACCGCGACAGGTCCTCGACGTTCGACACGATGCCGCCCGGTGGGCCGAGCTTCGAGTCAGCCGGCAGGACCTGGCGGGTCAACTCGCCCGCAACCTTGTTATAGGGGAAGGCGTAATCGCCGTCCGCGGCTGCGCGCGCGGAGAAGACAGTCGACTTCATCCCGAGCGGCTCGAGCAGGCGCGTGCGGACGGCCTGGACCCATGCCTGACCGGTGAGCTGTTCGGTGAGGTAGCCGGCGGTGCTGTACGCGAGGTTGTTGTACTGCCAGGCCTGGCGAAGCTGCTTGTTCGAGGCCAGGTGAGGCAGCGCTCGCACGACGTCTTCGAGGTCGAGGTCGGTTTCCCCGTACCAGACGAAGTCGTGGCGGGGCAGCCCGGTTCGGTGGCTGAGCAGGTCCCGCGTGCTCACCAACTCGCTGGCGTGTGGGTCGTTCATGGCGAACCAGGGGATGTAGCTCCTTACCGGGGCGTCCAGGTCGAGGACCCCCTCGTCGGCGAGCGAGCACAGCATCGCTGCGGTGAAGCACTTCGTGTCAGAGGCGATCGGGAACAGCGTCTGGGGTGTCACCGGCGCCCCGGTCTCGCGATCCCGCACGCCGAAGCCCTCGGCGAGCACGAGCTCATCGTCGACGACGACCGCGACGGCAACTCCGGGCACGTCGAAACGCACCCGCTCGGCTTCGATCATGTCGCGCAGTGCCTGGACGTCGGTCACCTGATGCTCTCCCAAGGTCGCAATCCGCCCATTGTTCCGCGGCCGGACCCGGGTCAGTTCGGCTCCAGCCACACAATCCGGCGGCCCGCCTAGTGCAACGCAACCATTCGGCTCCCGAACGGTGTGGCGGATTGTGGAGGTCGTTGCTGCAGTATCGCGGGGTCGCGGCCGCGCCCCGAATCGAGACCGGTCTTGACGCCCACGGGTGAGCTCTTGAGAGCAATCCGTATGCGCTGAAGGGCGAGAAGGGTCCAGGGGCAGGTCGCCGTACCGGTCAATCCGTTGCGGTGCGGTTCACGAGCGGCGCGTAGGTTCGGCATGCCTCGTTTCGCAGGCTTGGACACGGTGGGATGCCGGTCGGAACGGACACCCCCGGGACGACCGGCAGGATCAGGCTCGACGGCATGTTCGGGGAAAGGGCGATCGAGACTCGCGCGGTGCCGTTTGGCTCGGTCTGGCTGAATGACCAGATTGGCTGGGTGCCGTTGGGGGCGGCGATCGTCACGCGGATCCGGGTCCCAGCGCGGTACACGTGGCCTTCGTAGTAGAGCGGGATCACGACCTCCACGAACCGGTTTTCGGGCATCGGTCGCACGTCGGAGGCCAGCATGCTCGGAACGGGAGCGAGCGGCGTGCTCGGCTGGGCGAGGAATGTGTTCGGTCCGGTCGCCAGTTGGCGCTCGCTGGCGCGGATCCACCCGTTCTGGACGAAAGTCTCGCGACCGCCGGGATCAACCTCGCTGACCGTGGCTTGCAGGTCGACGTCCGGCGTCGAGGAGCGGACCCAGAGGTCCACGGCCCCGGCGCCGATAACGGTGGTGTTGGCCTTCAGTGGCGCGGTCAGGTAGGACACCGCGGTTCCGGACGGGTTTTGGCGCCAATTCCATTGCCACTGGGCCGCGTCGCCCCACAGCCCCCCACCGCCGGTGTTGTTGCCGAAGTCGGTCAACGGCAGCGCATGGGCGTTGGAGTTGTACCAGTCGACTCCGTGGCTGGCAGGCCGCTTCTCGGTGAGGGTCCCGTTCGGCCCTAGGTACCAGCGACGAGCGATGGTGCCCGGGATCGGAAACTGCGAGAACGACTGCTCGAAGGCCGGGTACGGGTTGCCTGCCGTGAACGTGTCTGAGGGCGACCTGCCTGCGCCGTTGTCGAACAGTACGCGTACCTCGGGCAACTTCTCGAAGGCCGCCAACGCAGCCGGGTACGTCGGGATCCTTTGGATCGGGTCGAGCGGCATCGTGACCACGTCGTTGCTCGGAAGCCCCATCGCCTGCTGGTAGATGTCCGGAGCGGCGGCATCGGTTACGGCGGCGTTGAGCAACGGCGCTTGATGGGCGACGAATAGCTCGAGGAAGTCGTACCAACGGGAATAGGTGTATGGGTCGAGTGAGTCGATGTGTGCGCCGTTCGTGAAGGTGAACCACTTTTGCTTGGTCCCGGTGAAATGCGAGGCGAGGTCGGGGCAGTGACCGCCGGTCTGTTCGTCCTCCCACTGGCACGCCATGAACACCGGCACATTGATCTTGTGGACGAACGTGATCGGGTCGAGCGGGTCGGCGACCGCGGGGCGGTAATGCGCGTTCGCCCGGATCGTCGCCGGAAGGTTCTCGGCCTCACCGTGCAGGACCTGGTTCTGCTTGCACGTCTGGTCGCCTTGCTGTATCCGCTGGTACGCCCACGCCTGTCCGCCGTTGGGCCCGGCCGGCTCCGCCTCCTGCTGCCGCTGGTTCGCCCAGGCGACGGCGAATCCGGTATTGAGGACGCCACCGGGGTAGAGCGTCGTGGCCGTCGCGTCGATCGTGGAGAGCGGCGAGATCGCCTCGAGCGCCGGCGGGTGGGTCTGCGCGGTGAACAGCTGGCTGATCGCTCCGTAGGAGATGCCCATCATCCCGACCTTGTGGTCGAGGACCGCCGCAGCTCCGCAGAGTCCTTCACGAGCACCGGGAACTCCGGTCAACCTGGAGGGGTCCGAAAAGTCAGAGCGCCGCTAGGCGCCCGGGTCGGATGCAGGGGCGATCCGTATGCCAGCGGCTCGGGCGCCGGAGCGCAACGGACCATCCCAGACGGCCAGGACGAGGGTCGGGGATTCGAGTGCCAGGGCGCTGGCAAGGTGCACGGCGTCCGCCCCGCGGAGTGCATGTTCGCGCGCGATGTCGCCGGCGTGGCGTGTCACGCGTTCCGTGAGCTCCACCGGACGCGTCGCCGCCCAGAACTCCTCCCAGCCCTGCTCCGCATCACGCTGAGCCTTGGCAGCCAGTCGGCCGAGGCGACCGGCGGCGGCGAGCGCAGCGCGAACCTCGGGATACGCCAGCCGGCTGGAGACGGCGGCGTCGCATCCGTCCCAGAGCGCGGCGGCCAGTTCGCTGCCGTCCTCCTCGACGACGAGTTTGACGAACGCGCTGCTGTCGAAATAGACGATCGCCACCGTGCTCAGCGGCGCTGGTCAGTCACGAGGTCTGCTACCGGGCCCTTCGTGGGCGCCCGGCGGCGTCCGGTCGCCGTCGGCTTGTCTCGTTGCGGTGACCTACCGAGCAACCCTTCTCTGGTCAGCCGCGCGATGATCGGGGCGGTGTCGATCGGAATGAGTCGGGCGACCGGCACCCCGCGGTCGGTGACCACGACCTCTTCCCCGCTACGTGCGCGATCCACCCACGAGGCGAGATCGGCCCGCAAGGAACTGATCGCAACTTCCATGAGCCTAAATGTACACGAGCAAGGGACCAATCTGTACGTGCGCACGGAAGCCTTGGACTGGACATGGCCGCGGACAGCGTGGGGAACCTCGACTGGCACCTCGTTGCGGCTGCTTCGAGGTGAGCTATTTTCGCGTAGCGTCGCCGAGAGTCGCGACGAGTGGAGGAGTGCTGCCCTGTGAACCCAACGGCGGCGGACCAGCGAGGCGGCCGTCGGGTTCTGGTTCTCGGGGGGGCGCGTTCGGGGAAGTCGGCCTACGCCGAATCACTGTTGAGCGGGCACGCCGACGTCGTCTACTGCGCGACCGGGCGACGCGCGGGCGAGGATCCGGAGTGGGCGGCACGTATCGCCGATCATCGGAGCAGGCGGCCGCCCGGCTGGCGCACCGTGGAAACGACGGATGTCGCCGTGGAGCTGCGCAACACGCCGCGTGCGCTGCTCGTGGACTGCTTGACGTTGTGGCTCACCGCGGCGATGGACGATTGCGGGGCCTGGGACGACCGGCCCGGGCACGCCGGGGCTCTCGCGGCGCGGATCGAGGCGCTTATGGAGGCGTGGCGAGACACCACGGCGCATGCGGTGGCCGTCAGCAACGAGGTGGGCTGGGGGGTAGTCCCGGAGACCAGGGCCGGTCGGATGTTCCGCGACGAGCTGGGCGTTCTCAACGCCCGCTTCGCCGGGCAAGCCGATGAGGTGTGGTTGGTCGTGGCAGGTATCCCGCAGCGTCTGCGCTGATGAGCGAGCCCGCCGCCGCAGCGCCGGACCCGGACGTCGACCTCGGGCGGAGGGCTTGGGACGGGTTCCTCCTAGCCGTAGGTCTGTTCACCGCCTACCGGGTGCCGGTTCGCCGTGCCGGCCCGGACGGGATGTCGGCTGCGCTGGCCTGGGCGCCGGCGGTCGGTGTGGTGTTGGGCTGGCTCGCGGCCGGCGTGGTGGCGCTGGGCCGGTGGCTGGCGCCGGGGGCGGCCGGCGGCCTCTTGACGGCCGCCGTGACTGTGGCGGTGCTCGCCTGGTCCACCCGCGGTTTCCATCTGGACGGCCTGGCCGACACGGCCGATGGCCTGGGTCGGTTGGGCGCGCCCGAGGAGTCCCTGGCGGTGATGCGGCGCTCGGACATCGGCCCGTTCGGCGTGACAGCTCTGGTGCTCGTTTTGCTCGTGGAGGTGGCCGCGCTGGCGAGGTCGATGGCCTTGGGGCGGGGGGTGCCGGTCGTCGTGCTGGCGGTCGTCGTGGGGCGGCTGGCCATGGTGCGCGCCGGCACGCCCGGTATACCGGGCGCCCGGGTCGACGGCCTGGGCGCCCAGGTGGCGGGCGGGATCCCACGCGCGCTGGCCGGGTTCCTCCTCGCCGTCGTCACTGGCGGGTGCGCGGTACCCGCGGCGTTGGGGCACCTCGCGTTGACCGTACATCTCGAGGTGGCGCTCGCTGCGGGTCTACTCGCCGCCGAGGTCCTGCTGCGGCGGGCCATCCGCCGGTTCGGGGGGGTCACCGGCGACGTGTTCGGCGCCGTCTGCGAAGTCGGGACCGCCGCGGCGCTGCTGGCGGCGGCCGCCCGGTAAGCAGCGGGGGACCGCGGCAGCCCGCCTGACTTGCCGGGAGGCCGGGTATCCGGTGTAGGTTCGGCCGGTTAGCGACGACAGTGGAGGAAGCCGGTGCGAATCCGGCGCGGTCCCGCCACTGTGACCGGGGAGCGACCCTCGAGAAAGCCACGGCCGGCAACGGCTGGAAGGCCGAGGGAAGCAGCGATCCGGGAGTCAGGACACTCCTGTCGTCGTCCCTTCGACCCGGGGCGCGGACCCCGAGGGAGGACGCGGCGATGCGCACCACCCGGCCTGACAGCGGTCCGACCCCACCTGGCCTGAGCCTGCACGTGCGCACCTGACCCCCGTGGCCACTGATGTGCGTTCCGGCCGGCGCGACCTGGCCGGCGCCGGCGGTCTGGTGCTCGGGATGGCGGTCGACGCCCTGCTCGCCGACCCCGCGCGGGGCCACCCGGTGGCTTGGTTCGGTCGCGCCGCCAGCCGCCTCGAAGCAGGGCTGTGGCGACCGGATATTCGCGCGGGCGTGTTGCACACGGCCACCTGCGTCGGCGTCGTCGTCGGGCTCGCTGCGCTCATGGAGCGCGTCGTACCGCGTGGCCGGATCGCCGTCATGGCCGCCGGCACTTGGGTCGCCGTCGGCGCGACCTCGCTCGGCCGCGAAGCCCGCGCGATCGGTGCCCAGATCCGCGACGGCGACCTGCCGGCGGCCCGGGCGGCGCTGCCGGCGCTCTGCGGGCGTGACCCGAGGGCGCTCGACGACGTGGGTGTGCTCCGAGGGGTGCTGGAATCGGTCGCCGAGAACACCAGCGACGCGGTCGTCGGCCCGCTGGTCTACGGCGCGCTCGCCGGACTGCCCGGACTGCTCGGGTACCGGGCGGTCAACACCCTGGACGCCATGATCGGCCATCGCAGCGAGCGCTACCAGGCGTTCGGCGCCGCGGCCGCCCGACTCGACGACGTCGCGAACTGGGTCCCGGCCCGGCTGACGGCCGCACTGACCGTCGTCCTCGCCCCGCTCGTCGGCGGCCGACCGGGACAGGCCTGGCGGACCTGGCTCCGTGATGCCGACGCCCACCCGAGTCCGAACGCGGGCCGGCCCGAGGCGGCGTTCGCCGGCGCCCTCGGCGTCCGGCTTGGCGGTACCATCAGCTACCCCTACGGGGTCCAGGACCGGCGCTGGCTTGGCGACGGCCGCACGCCCACGTGTGCCGATGTCGAGGCAGCCGTGCGGCTCTCCCGGCTGGTCGGGCTGGCGGCGGTGCTGCTGGCTGCGCTGACGCGGGGCGGGTGGCGGCGGTGAGCGGCGCGCTGCTCGTCGCTGGCACGACGTCGGACGCCGGCAAGAGCGTGGTGACCGCCGGGTTGTGCCGCTGGCTGTCCCGCCAAGGCGTGCGCGTCGCACCGTTCAAAGCGCAGAACATGTCGCTGAACTCCTTCGTCACGCTCGACGGTGGCGAGATCGGCCGGGCGCAGGCGATGCAGGCCGCGGCAGCCGGGGTCGAACCGCGGGCGGCGATGAACCCGGTGCTGCTCAAACCGGGTGGGGAGCGGCACAGCCAGGTCGTCGTGCTCGGCCAACCCGTCGCTGAGGTCGACGCGATGAGCTACCGGAATCTCAAACCCGCCCTCCTCGAAATCGTCCTGGAGGCCCTGTCCGAACTACGCCGTCTTTACGACGTGGTCATCTGCGAAGGTGCAGGTAGCCCCGCGGAGATAAACCTGCGGGACCGCGACATCGCGAACATGGGACTCGCCCGGGCCGCCGACCTGCCCGTCCTGGTCGTCGGCGACATCGACCGCGGCGGCCTTTTCGCCGCGCTCTACGGCACCCTCGCACTCCTCGAGCCGGCGGACCAGCGGCTCGTCGCCGGGTTCGTCGTGAACAAGTTCCGCGGCGATCCGGCCTTGCTCGCCCCCGGCGTCGACATGCTCACCGCGCTGACCGGACGTCCCACCCTCGGGGTCCTGCCGTGGCGTGGCGGGCTGTGGCTCGACGTCGAGGACTCCCTCGACCTCGACAGCCGGCAGACCGAACAGGCGCCCCCGATCGACCGTGACGTGCTTCGCGTCGCGGTGGTGCGTCTCCCGCGGATGTCGAACTTCACCGACGTCGACGCGCTCGCCGTCGAACCCGGCGTCAGCGTCCGGTTCGTCACCAGCCCGGCCGAGGTGGCCGACGCCGACCTTGTCGTCCTTCCGGGTAGCCGCGCCACGGTCAGCGACCTGCGGTGGCTGCACGATCGCGGGCTGGCGGTGGCGATCACCGCCCGCGCGGAGCGTGGCCGACCGGTGCTTGGCATCTGCGGCGGCTACCAGATCCTCGGCGAGCAGATCGTCGACCACATCGAAAGCGGCGCCGGGACCGTCGCCGGGCTCACCCTGCTGCCAGCCCGCACCGTCTTCGCGGCGGACAAGACCTTGGCCCGGCCGGTCGGCACCGCCCCGGGCTACGACGACGCCCCGGTGACCGGCTACGAGATCCGCCACGGGCGCACGACCGCGTACGGGGGCGACCCGATGTTCCAGACCGCCGGCGAAGCGGAGGGCTGCCGGCTCGACGCGGTGTGGGGCACCTCGTGGCACGGCGTGCTGGAAAGCGACGGGTTCCGGCGCGCCCTCCTCGCCGACGTGGCAGCCCGCACCGGTCGGCACTGGGTGGCCGGCACCGGCCGGTTCGCCGACGTCCGGCAGGCACGGCTCGACGCCCTCGGCGATCTCGTCGCCGACCACCTCGACACCGGTGCGGTCTGGCGGCTCCTCACCGATGGGCCCCCGACCGACTTGCCCGTCCTATCCGGGGCACCGGCCGTCCCCGCGGGCGCGGCTACGTGACAATGCTTCTGCTGTCCACCGCGGACACCGATCTGCTCGCCGCCCGGGCGAGCGGCGCGCCATGGCGAGTGGCCAACCCCGCCCGGACCGTTCCAGCGGATCTCGACGATCTGCTCGACGGGGTGGACGTCACCGTGGTTCGCCTGCTGGGCGGGCGCACCTCATGGCCGGAGGGCCTCGACGCGCTGCTGGCCCGAGCTACACCCGCGGTCGTGCTCGGGGGTGAGGCAGAGCCGGACGCCTTGCTGATGGCGACCTCGACCGTGCCGGCCGGGGTGGCCACCGAAGCCTTGCGCTACCTGGAGGAGGGTGGGCCGGCCAACCTGGCGGAGCTGCACCGGTTCCTGTCCGACACGGTGCTGCTCACCGGACTCGGGTTCGCCCCGCCGGTGCCGATGCCGGCGCACGGCATCCGCTCCGGCCGGGCCCGCCGCGGCGGGCGGCCGGCTATCGGCGTCGTCTACTACCGGGCCCATGAGCTGTCCGGCAACGTCGGATTCGTCGACACCCTCTGCGATGCGGTCGAGGCGGCCGGGGGCGACGCCGTCCCCATCTTCTGCGGCTCGCTGCGGGGCCGCGACCGCGCACTGTGGGACCTGTTCGCCGAACTCGACGCGCTCGTGGTCACCGTGCTCGCCGCCGGCGGAGCGCACGCGGCCGGTGCCGGAGACACCGACGAAACGTGGGACGTCGGTGCCTTGGCCGCGCTCGACGTTCCGGTCCTGCAGGGTTTGTGCCTCACCTCGTCACGCAACGCCTGGTCCGGTGGCACCACCGGCATCTCCCCGCTCGACGCGGCGATGCAGGTGGCCATCCCGGAATTCGACGGCCGGCTGATCACCGTGCCCTTCTCGTTCAAGGAAACCGGCCCCGACGGCGTCCCTGTCTACGTCGCCGACCCCGAACGGGCCGCCCGGATCGCGGGCCTGGCGCTCGCCCATGCCCGGCTGCGCCATGTTCCGAACGCCGAGAAGCGGCTCGCCGTGGTGCTCTCCTCCTACCCGACCAAGCACGCGCGGGTCGGCAATGCGGTCGGCCTGGACACCCCAGCCTCGGCGGTGGTCGTCCTGCGCGCGTTGCGAGACGCCGGCTACGACCTCGGTGACGGGTTCCCCGAGGACGGTGACGAACTCGTGCACCGGCTCATCGCCGCCGGAGGCCATGACGTCGAGTGGCTCACCGCAGACCAGCTCGCGGCGGCGCCGGCCCGGGTCCCACTGGAGAGTTACCGCGAATGGTTCGCCGCGCTGCCGGCCGCCCTCGCCCGGCGGGTCCTGGAGCACTGGGGGGAACCGCCCGGCACCCTCTACGTAGAGGGCGGCGACATCGTCGTCGCCGCGCTGCGATTCGGCAACGTCGTGCTCGCCATCCAGCCGCCGCGCGGTTTCGGTGAGAACCCGATCGCGATCTACCACGACCCGGACCTGCCGCCCAGTCACCATTACCTCGCCGTCTACTGGTGGCTGGCACGCAGCTTCGGCGCCCACGCCATCGTGCACCTCGGCAAACACGGCACCCTTGAGTGGCTCCCAGGCAAAGGCCTGGGCCTGTCCTCGTCCTGCGCACCGGACGCCACCCTGGGCGACCTGCCGCTGGTCTATCCGTTCATCGTCAACGACCCGGGTGAGGGCACCCAGGCGAAACGGCGCGGCCACGCGACGATCGTCGACCACCTCGTGCCGCCGATGGCGCGGGCCGAGTCCTACGGAGACCTCGCCAAGCTCGAGCAGCTGCTCGACGAGCATGCCGCCGTAGCCGCCCTCGACCCGGCGAAGCTGCCCGCCGTGCGCGCCCAGATCTGGACGCTCGTCCAGGCCGCGCAGCTCCACCATGACCTGCACGTCGACGAACGGCCGGGCGACGAGGCCTTCGACGACTTCCTGTTGCACGTCGATGGCTGGCTGTGCGAGATCAAGGACGCGCAGATCCGCGACGGCCTGCACGTTCTCGGTCAGCCACCTGTCGGCGAGGCACGGGTCAACCTCGTGCTCGCGATCCTGCGCGCCCGCCAGCTCTGGGGGGGTGCGCACGGCGCGCTCCCGGGGTTGCGGGAGGCCCTCGGCCTGGCCGAAGGCAAGGCCGCCCGCGGCGACGTCGACCGGGTCGAGGGCCACGCGCGGGCGCTGGTCCAGCGGATGGAGGACACCGGCTGGGACCCGCGGGTCGCCGACGAGATCCCGGGCGACCCGGCGGTGGCCGCAACGCTGCGCTTCGCCGCCGTCGAGGTGGTGCCGCGTCTGGCCCGGACCACCGACGAGCTGGCTAACCTGCTGCGCGCGTTGGACGGCAGGTACGTGGCCGCCGGCCCGTCCGGCTCGCCCACCCGCGGCCTGGTCAACGTGCTGCCGACCGGGCGCAACTTCTACTCGGTCGACCCCAAGGCAATCCCCAGCCGGCTGGCCTGGGACACCGGGCAGGCCCTCGCCGACTCGTTGCTGGAGCGGCATCGTGCCGACACCGGAGACTGGCCGCGCTCGGTCGGGCTCACGGTGTGGGGGACCAGCGCCATGCGCACCCAGGGGGACGACATCGCGGAGGTGCTCGCGCTGGTTGGCTGCCGGCCGACGTGGGACGAGCAGTCCCGGCGGGTCACCGGTTTCCAACCTGTGCCGCTCGAGGAGCTCGGACGGCCGCGGATCGACGTGACGGTCCGCATCTCCGGATTCTTCCGGGACGCGTTCCCGCACGTCGTGGCGCTGCTCGACGACGCGATCTGCCGGGTAGCCGCCCTCGACGAGCCGGCCGAGGCCAACTTCGTCCGCGCCCATGTGCTCGCCGACGTGGCCGGCCACGGCGACTGGCGGCGGGCCACCACCCGCGTCTTCGGCTCCAAACCCGGCGCGTACGGGGCCGGTTTGCTGCCGCTCGTCGACGCCCGCAACTGGCGGAGCGACGCCGACCTCGCCGAGGTGTACGCGGTGTGGGGCGGCTACGCCTACGGCAACGGATTGGACGGACGCGACGCCCGGCTCGACATGGAAACCGCATATCGCCGGATCCAGGTCGCGGCGAAGAACCAGGACACCCGCGAACACGACATCGTCGACTCCGACGACTACTTCCAGTACCACGGCGGAATGGTGGCGATGGTGCGCCATCTCACCGGCGCGAACCCGGCGGCCTACATCGGCGACTCGCACGCGCCGGACCGGGTTCGCACTCGTAGCCTCGCGGAGGAAACCCACCGGGTGTTCCGCTCCCGGGTGGTCAACCCGCGGTGGATCGCCGCCATGCAACGGCACGGATACAAGGGTGCTTTCGAGATGGCCGCGACCGTCGACTATCTGTTCGGCTACGACGCGACGGCTGGTGTGGTCGATGACTGGATGTACGAGTCGCTGGCCGCTTCCTACGTCCTCGACCCGCAGGTGCGCGCGTTCATGACCAAGAGCAATCCGTGGGCGTTACGCGGGATCAGCGAACGGCTGCTGGAAGCCGCCGACCGGGGCATGTGGGCCGAGCCGCGGGCGGAGACCCTTGCCGATCTGCGCGCCACCTACCTCGAGCTCGAAGGTGATCTGGAGGGCGCGTCGTGACGTATCCCTTTTCTGCTGTTGTCGGCATGGACGACCTCAAGCTCGCCCTGGTGCTCAACGCTGTGTCCCCGGACATCGGCGGGGTGCTGTTGCGCGGCGAGAAGGGCACCGCCAAGTCCACCGTGGTCCGCGGACTGACCACCCTGCTGCCTCCGGTCGCCGTCGTGGCCGGCTGCCGGTTCTCCTGCGACCCCGCCGGGGCCGACCCGGACTGCCCCGACGGGCCGCACCCGGACGACGTCGCGGCCTCGACCAGGCCGGCCCGACTCGTCGAGCTGCCCGTCGGCGCGAGCGAGGACCGGGTGGTCGGTTCCCTCGACCTCGAACGCGCGCTCACCCAGGGGGTGGCCGCATTCGAGCCGGGTCTGCTGGCCGCCGCCCACCGCGGCGTGCTCTACGTCGACGAGGTGAACCTGCTGCACGACCATCTCGTCGACCTGCTACTCGACGCCGCGGCGCTCGGCACGTCGTATGTCGAACGCGACGGAATCTCGGTGCGCCACGCCGCCCGGTTCCTGCTGGTGGGCACGATGAACCCGGAAGAGGGGGAACTGCGTCCGCAGCTGCTGGACCGTTTCGGGCTCACCGTCGACGTCACCGCGTCCCGCGACCCGAACGACCGGGCCGAGGTGGTCCGCCGGCGGATGGCGCACGACGCCGATCCGATCGGCTTCGCCGCCGCGTGGCGGGACGCCGACACCGCCCTCGCCGGCCGCATCGAGCAAGCCCGCCGGCAGCTGGCGAGAGTTGTCCTCTCCGACGCCGCGTTGCGTCAGGTCACCGCGGTGTGCGCGGCCTTCGACGTGGACGGACTGCGCGCCGACCTCGTCACGGCACGGGCGGCCGTGGCACTCGCCGCCTGGTCGGGCCGCGACCACGTCAGCGCCGACGATGTGCGCACCGCCGCCCGACTCGCGCTGCCTCACCGTCGCCGCCGCGACCCCTTCGACGCGCCGGGCCTCGACGGCGAACAGCTCGACCGGGCCCTCGCCGCAGCCGACGACCTGCCGCCGGAGGACGAGCCGCCCACACCCGACGGTGGCGGCGGCGGAAGCCCGCCCACGACAGGGCACGAGGCGCCGGCGGGCGACGGCCCGCCACCGGCCGGCGACGGCTCGCCACCGGCCGGCGACGGCCCGGATCGGGCGCCGGTGCCGGCTGCCGCGCCGTTCCGCGCCCGGCTGCTGCAAGTTCCCGGCCTCGGCGAGGGTGGCGCCGGCCGGCGCTCCCGCGCCCGCACCGAAGCCGGCCGCACCGTGGCGGCGCGCCCGCCGGAGGGCCGCCTGGCCCGACTGCACCTGATCGCCACCCTGCGGGCCGCCGCGCCCCATCAACTCCAGCGGGGCCGCCGCGGCACGCCGCTCCTGGTGCGCCCGGTCGACCTGCGCGAACCGGTCTGCGAGGGTCGGGAGAGCAACCTGGTCCTGTTCTGCGTCGACGCCAGCGGCTCGATGGCTGCCCACCAGCGGATGCGCGCGGTCAAGGGGGCGGTCCTCTCGCTGCTGGGCGACGCCTACCAGCGGCGGGACAAGGTCGGGCTCGTCAGCTTCCGAGGCACCGTTGCCACCGTCCTGCTCGCGCCGACGTCCAGCATCGAGGTGGCCGCGGCCCGGCTCGACGCGCTGCCGACCGGCGGCCGCACGCCGCTCTCCGCCGGACTGCTCCGCTCGGCGGACGTGTTGCGGGTGGAGAAGCTGCGTGACCCCCGACGCCGTCCCCTGCTCGTCGTCGTCACCGACGGCCGGCATACCAGCGGAGCCGACCCGGTCTGCGTCGCGCCGCTGCTGCGCGGCGTCGCGACCGTCGTCGTCGACTGCGAGTCCGGGCCGGTCCGGCTCGGACTCGCCCCCCGGCTCGCCGCTGCCCTCGGCGGCGTCGCTCTCCGCCTCGACGGGCTCACCGCCGGGCGGCTCGCCGGTCTCGTCCGCGACGTGAGGAGCGCTGCCTGATGCCCCAGGGCCAACCCGAGACGGTCCCCGAGGACGGACTCACCACCCGGGAGCGGCGCAACCGACCGTTGCTGGTGGTGCACACCGGAACCGGCAAAGGCAAGTCCACCGCGGCCTTCGGACTCGCGTTGCGGGCGTGGAACCAGGGCTGGCCGATCGGGGTGTTCCAGTTCGTCAAATCCGCCAAATGGCGGGTCGGCGAAGAACACGCCCTGCGGGTGTTGGGGGCCAGCGGCGAAGGTGCCCCGGTCAGCTGGCACAAGATGGGTGAAGGCTGGTCGTGGGTGCAGCGCGACATCTCCTCCTCCGAGGACGCGGCCCGTGAAGGCTGGGCGCAGGTCAAGCGAGACCTCGCCGCCGAGACCTACCAACTCTACGTTCTCGACGAGTTCACCTACCCGATGAAGTGGGGTGTGGTCGACGTCGACGAGGTCGTCGACGTCCTCGGCGCTCGTCCCGGCACCCAACATGTCGTCATCACCGGTCGCGATGCCGCCCCGGCACTGATCGCGGCCGCCGACCTGGTCACCGAGATGACCAAAATCAAACACCCGATGGACAATGGCCAGAAAGGTCAGCGGGGCATCGAATGGTGAGCCTGCCCCGCCTGGTCGTCGCCGCGGCCTCCTCCGGAGCCGGCAAGACCACCGTGGCCACGGGCCTGATGGCCGCCCTGACCGCGCGCGGCCTGCGGGTGTCCGGCCACAAGGTCGGTCCGGACTACATCGACCCGAGCCATCATGCGGTCGCAACCGGCCGACCCGGCCGCAATCTCGATCCGTTCCTCGTCGGCGAGGCGCTGATCGGCCCGCTGTTCCTGCATGGCGCCCGCGGCGCCGACATCGCCGTCGTCGAGGGCGTGATGGGCCTGTTCGACGGCCGCGGCGCCACCGACGAAGCGTCCACCGCGCACCTCGCCCGGCTCCTCGACGCCCCCGTCGTCATGGTGGTCGACGCCTCGGCACAGTCTCGGTCCGTGGCGGCACTCGTGCACGGGTTCACCACCTTCGACCTCCGGGTGCGCATCGCCGGAGTCATCCTCAACCGGGTGGCATCGCCGCGCCACGAACAGCTGCTCCGCGAGGCGCTCGCCGGCTCCGGCGTGCCGGTCCTCGGTGCGCTGCACCGGGATCCCGCGCTGAGCACCCCGTCGCGGCACCTGGGCCTGGTCCCGGCCCCGGAGCGGATGCGCGAGACCCAGGCCACCGTGCACCGCCTCGCCGCCGCCGTCGCCGCCGCCGTCGACCTCGAAGCGGTCCTCACCGTCGCCCGCCTCGCGCCGCCACTGGCCGCCACCCCCTGGTCGCCGCACGACGCCGTGGGCAAACCCACAGTGGGGCGGCCGGTCGTCGCCGTCGCCGGTGGCGCTGCCTTCACCTTCTCCTACACCGAAACCAGCGAGCTGCTGACCGCAGCCGGCGCGGACGTCGTTACCGTCGACCCCCTGCGTGACGAGGCACTGCCCGAGCGGACCCGCGCTCTCGTCCTCGGCGGCGGCTTCCCCGAAGTGCATGCCGCCGACCTCACCGCCAATGCCGGGCTGCGCGCCGCGGTCGCCGCACTGGCCGCGTCGGGCGGCCGGGTCCACGCGGAGTGCGCCGGGCTGCTGTACCTCACCCGCGAGCTCGACGGTCACCCCATGTGCGGTGTCCTGTCGGCTCGGGCCCGGATGACCGACCGGCTCACCATCGGCTACCGGGAGGTCACCGGCCCCGACGGCGTCGTCGTGCGCGGCCACGAGTTCCACCGCACCGCCTGCGATCCGCCGGCCGGTCCCCGCCCGGCCTGGCGGCTGGCCGATGGCCGCGCAGAGGGGTTCCGGGACTCCGGCGTCGTCGCCTCCTACCTCCACGTGCATCCGGCCGGCTCCCCGCGGCTGGCCGCGGCGCTGGTGGGCGCCGCATGAACGGCAGCCGCCTGGTCGGCGTCGGCGTCGGGCCCGGCGACCCCGACCTGCTGACCGTCAAAGCGCTGCGCGTACTGCGCGAGGCCGACGTGGTGTTCGTTCCGGTGGCCGACACCGGAGAGCTCGGACGCGCCGAACGTACCGTGCGCGCGCACCTCGACCGGCCCGTCGAAAGGCTCACATTCGCCTTGAACGACGTGGCTCCCCGCGAAGCCGCGTGGGACGCCGCCGGCGCCGCGGTGGCCGGGGCACTGCGCGAGAGCGGCACGGTCGCGTTCGCCACCATCGGCGACCCGGCTGTCTACTCCACCTTTAGCTATCTCGCGCGGACCGTGCGCGAGTTGGTCCCCGACGTCGAGGTCACCACCGTGCCCGGCATCACCGCCATGCAGGACCTCGCGGCCCGCAGCGGCACCGTTCTCGTCGAAGGCAGCGAGAGTCTGCTGCTACTGCCACTGACCGCAGGCATCGAGGAGTTCCGGGACGCACTCGGTCGGCACGACGCCATCGTCGCCTACAAAGGCGGCCGGGTGCTCGCCGACGTGCTCACCGCCATCGAGGCCGCCGGACGCCTCGACGGCGCCGTCTACGGCGCCGCCCTCGGCTTGATCGACGAGGACATCCGGCCGGCCCGGGACCTGCTCGGTGCCGGCCCCGCTCCCTACCTGTCGACGGTCATCGTGCCACCGGCCCGCACTTCCCGCGGTGGGCGGCTGTGACGTCCGGCCGGGTAACTTTCGTCGGCGCCGGCCCGGGCGCGCCCGACCTGCTCACCCTGCGCGGCGCGCGGGTCATCGCGGAGGCGCAGGTGGTGATCTGGGCATCGAGCCTGGTTCACCCCGGCGTGCTCACGCACGCCTGCCCCGCCGCGCAGATCGTCGACTCCGCCGCGCTGCCCCTCGAAGCGGTCCTGGCTGTCTACGACCGGGCCGCCCGCGACGGGCTCACCGTCGCCCGCATCCACTCTGGCGACCCCGCGCTGTGGGGCGCGGTGCAAGAGCAGCTCGACCACTGCACCGCCCTCGGCTTGGCGGTAGACGTCGTCCCAGGCGTCTCCAGCTTCACCGCGGCCGCCGCGGCGGTCCGCCGCGAGCTGACCATCCCCGAGGTCGCCCAGTCGGTCGTGCTCACCCGGCTCGAAGGTGGCAAGACCCCCATGCCGGCCCGGGAGTCGGTCGCTGAGTTCGCCCGGCACGGGACGACGATGGCACTGTTCCTCTCCGCGGCCCGGTCCGGCCAGCTCCAGGACGAGTTGCTGGCCGGTGGCTACCCGCCGGACACCCCGTGCGTGGTCGCCTACCGGGTCAGCTGGCCCGAGGAGCTCGTCACCCGATGCCGGCTCGACGAGCTGCAAGTCACGGTCAAGGCGCACCGGCTGTGGAAGCACACCCTGGTGCTCGTCGGGCCGGCACTGGCGGCTGGAGGCACCCGGTCACACCTCTACCACCCGGGTCACTTCCACGGCTACCGGAAGGCCGACCGCGGCGCCCGCCGCACGCTTCGGGCGGGGGAGCCGTGAGCGAACCCCCGGAGCTGCGCGAACCGGAGCTGCCCCGCACCGCCCGCGTCCGCACCGTTGCACTGCGCACCGGGTGGACCACCGGCACCTGCGCCGCCGCCGCCGCCAAGGCCGCCTGCACCGCCCTTTCCACCGGCACCACCCCGCCGACCGTCGACACCCCGCTGCCGACCGGCGATCGGGTCGTGCTGCCCGTCGACTCCTACGCCGTCCGCGCGGGGGCGGCCAGCGCGGTAGTCGTCAAGGACGCCGGGGACGATCCCGACGTCACCCATGGCGCCCGGCTGACGGCCACGGTGCGCTGGGCCGAGCATCCCGGCCTGGAACTCGACGGCGGGGTCGGTGTCGGCGTCGTCACCAAGCCGGGACTCGGTCTCGACGTCGGCGGCCCGGCGATCAACCCGGTGCCCCGCCAGCAGATCCGCACCGCGGTCGGCGAGGTCGTCGACCTCACCACGGTCGGCGTAGGCGTTGTCATCAGCGTCCCGGATGGGGAGCGGATGGCGCGCAAGACCACCAACGCGCGGTTGGGGATCCTGGGCGGCATCTCGATCCTGGGCACCACCGGGATCGTGCGGCCGTTCTCCACCGAATCCTGGCGCTCGTCGGTCGTCCAAGCCATCGCGGTCATGGCCGCGCAGGGCGAACGCACGCTGGTGCTGTCCACCGGCGGGCGCACCGAGCAGGCCGCGATGCGGCTGCTCCCGGATCTGCCCGAGGTCTGCTTCGTCGAGGTCGGCGACTTCACCGGCTCGGCGCTGCGCGAGGCGCGGGCCCGCGGCCTGTCCGAAGCCGTCTTCGTCGGCATGGTCGGCAAGCTCACCAAGCTCGCCGCCGGCGTGCTGATGACCCACTACACCCGCTCGAAGGTCGACCCGGGCCTGCTGGCGGCCATCACCGCCGACGCCGGCGGTGATGGCGACTGCGTGGCCGAGGTGTCCGCGGCCAACACCGCCCGTCACGCCTACGAGATGTGGGAGGCCGCCGGACTGCTCCGGCCGGCCGGAGACCTGCTGTGCCGGCGGGTCGCAGACAACCTGAACCGGTTCGCGGACGGGAAGCTGTCGGTCGACGTCGCCATGGTCGACCCCGACGGCCGGCGGCTCGTCGCCTCCTCCGGGCGGTGGCAGCCGTGAAACGCCTCACCGTCATCGGGATCGACGGCTCGCCGTTGGCGCCCGAGGCGCTCGACCGGGTGACCCGCGCGGCCGTGGTCGCTGGCGCCGCCCGCCACCTGGCCGCGACACCGGTGCCCGCCGCCGCCAGGCGGATCGTCCTGGGCGACGTCGCCGCCGTGGCGGCCGAGCTGGCCGCCGCTGACGGCGACGCCGTCGTCCTCGCCTCCGGCGACCCCGGTTTCTTCGGCGTCGTGCGGCTGCTGCGCGCCGCGGGCCTCGATGTCGAGGTCTATCCGGCCCGCTCGTCGGTCACTCTCGCCTTCGCCCGGATCGGCCTGCCGTGGGACGACGCCGTGGTCGTCAGCGCCCATGGGCGGGAGCTCCGGCGGGCCGTGAATGTCTGCCGGGCCCATCGCAAGGTCGCGGTCTTCACCGGCCCCGGCGTCGGCCCGGCCGAGCTGGGCGCCGCGTTGACCGGGCGGGTCCGCCGGCTGGTCGTCGCCGAGAACCTCGGGTGTCCCGACGAGCGGCTGGCCGAGTGCACCCCGGAGCAGGCGGCTGCCGGGTCCTGGCGGGACCCGAACCTCGTGCTCTGCCTCGCCCCCGCCGATGCGCCGGGCGGAATGGGCTGGGTGCATCCGCCCCGGCACAGCCCGGCCCGGTGGGCGTTGGACGACGCCGAGTTCGACCACCGGGACTCGATGGTGACCAAGGCCGAGGTGCGGGCCCTCGCCCTCGCGCATCTCGGCCCCGGCGTCGGCGATCTCGTCTGGGACCTCGGCGCCGGCAGCGCCTCGTTGGGTATCGAGTGCGCCCGCTTCGGCGCCGCGGTCATCGCGGTCGACCGTGATCCGCGGGCCTGCGACCTGGCCCGCGCGAACGCAGCCCACCACCGGGTCGAGATCGACGTCGTGCAGGATTCTGCCCCGGGCGTGCTCCAGCGGTTGGCGGACCCGGACGCCGTTTTCGTCGGCGGCGGCGGACCGGACGTCGTGGCCGCGGTCGCGGCCCGTCGACCCGCCCGGATCGTGGTCGCCCTCGCGACGCTCGAACGGGTGTCGCCGGCCACCGACCTGCTGACCGGCGCCGGCTACCGGACCGGCGGCTGCCTGCTGCACGCCGACCGGCTCGCCCCGCTGGGCACGGTGGGGACTCGGCTGTCCGGGACCAACCCGGTGTTCCTCGTCTGGGGGGAGCAGCGGTGATCGGGCTAGTGACCGCGACCGCCTCCGGGCGCCGGCTGGCCGACCGGCTGGCCGCGAGCCTGGCCCCCGTCCGCAGCTATCCGGTCGGCGAGATCGATCGGGCGTGGGCCGAGTGCGAGCGGCTGGTGTGTTTCCTCGCGACCGGCGCAACGGTCCGGCTGCTCGCCCGGCGCCTCACCGACAAGCACACCGACCCGGGTGTGGTCTGCGTCGACGAGGCCGGCCGGTACGCCGTCGCGCTCATCGGCGGGCACGCCGGCGGCGCCAACGCGCTGGCCCGCCGGGTCTCGGCGGTCCTCGGCGCCGAGCCCGTCGTCACCACGGCGAGCGACGTCACCGGGCTGACCGCATTGGACAGTCTCGGCTGGCCGGTCGAGGGCGATGTCGCGGCCGTCACCGCGGCGCTGCTCGACGGCCGGCGGGTGACCCTGGCGGCGGATGCGATCTGGCCGCTGCCCGCGCTGCCGGTCGTCGAGGTCGTCGTCGCCGAGCTGGGCGCCCCCTGCCTGGTGGTGACCGACCGCCTCGTCGCCCCGCCGCGGCCGGCGGTCGTGCTCCGGCCGCCGAGCCTCGTCGTCGGGGTCGGCGCCAGTCGCGGCGCCCCCGCGGCGGAGGTGCTCGAGCTCGTCCGCGGCGCCCTCGCCGAGGCGGGGCTGGCCGAGGCGTCGATCCGCCACCTGGCGACCGTGGCGGCGAAAGCGGACGAGCCGGGGATCGTCGCGGCCGCCGCCGAGTTGGCGCGGCCGCTGGTCGCCCAGCCGGCCGACGCACTGGCCGCGGTGGCTGTGCCGCACCCATCGGACGTCGTGCGCGCGGCGGTCGGCACACCGAGCGTCGCGGAGGCCGCCGCGCTGCTGGGCGGCAACGCCGACCTCGTTGTCGCCAAGCGCAAGAGCGCCACGGCGACCGTGGCGATCGCCCGGCACCGGCCGCGCGGCCGGCTGGCGGTGGTGGGACTCGGCCCCGGCGCCCGCGACCTGCTCACACCGCGGGCCGCCGCCGAGCTGCGCCGGGCCGGGGTCATCGTCGGGCTCGACCGCTACGTCGAGCAGATCCGCGACCTGCTCCCCCCCGGCGCCCAGGTCCTCGTCAGCGGGATCGGCGCCGAGGAGGAACGGGCCCGGGCCGCCGTCGATCACGCGCGCGCGGGCCGGGCGGTCGCCCTGGTCGGCAGCGGCGACGCCGGGGTGTACGCGATGGCCAGCCCGGCGTTGGAGCTCGCCGACGGCTCGTTCGACGTCGTCGGTGTGCCGGGCGTGACCGCCGCGCTCGCCGCCGCGGCGTTGCTCGGCGCACCCCTCGGCCACGACCACGTCGCGATAAGCCTCTCCGACTTGCACACACCGTGGGAGGCGATCGAGCGCCGGGTGTCGGCCGCTGCGGAGGGGGATCTCGTCGTGACGTTCTACAACCCGCGCAGCCGCGGCCGGGACTGGCAGCTGGCCAAGGCGCTCGGGATCCTCGCCGGGCACCGGCCCACAACCACGCCGGTCGGCGTCGTCACCGACGCGAGCCGGCCGGGGGAGCAGGTCGACCTGACGACGCTGGCCGACGTCGATCCGGCCCGGGTCGGGATGACTACGGTCGTGGTGGTCGGCAGCTCGCAGACCCGGACCGTGGCGGGCCGGATGGTCACCCCGCGGGGATACCGGTGGGGTTGAGCATGCTCGCCGTCACCTCGGCGTGTGTCGGTTGCGGCGCCTGCCTGCGCACCTGCCCGGTCCACGCCGTCCGCCCCGGAGTCGATGTGCCGCTCGTGGTGCTGGCCGACCGGTGCACCGGCTGCGGGGAGTGCATCGAGGTCTGCCCCGTCGACGCGATCGAGGAGATCCGCAGGTGAGTGAGCTCGTCGCAGCCGCCGCCTGGACCCGCGCCGAACGGGTCCGGCTCTCCGGCGTGATCGGCTTCATCGCGCTGCTGCACGTGGCCGCGTGGACGTCCTACCTGTACTGGTCGCATAACCTGGCGGCGGCCGGAACGTTCGCGGGTGCCGGCACGCTGGCTTACGTGTTGGGTGTGCGGCACGCATTCGACGCCGACCACATCGCCGCCATCGACGACACCACTCGACTAATGCTTCAGCGGGGACGCCGACCGGTCGGCGTCGGCTTCTTTTTCGCCATGGGTCACTCCACCGTCGTCGTCGCGCTGGCCATGGTTGTGGCGGCCGCCGCCGGGACGTCCACTTCGGCGGGTGTGACCGCCTTCCGGCAGATCGGCGGCGTCGTATCGGTGACCGTCGGCATGGTCTTCCTGCTCCTCGTCGCAGTGCTCAACGCGATGGTGCTGACCGGCATCGTCGGCCTGTGGCGACGGATGGCCCGGGGCGACCTGGACAGCCGTGAGCTCGAGCTTCAGCTGCTCAACCGAGGACTGATGAACCGCATCCTCGGCGGCCGGGCGCGCGCCCTCGTCAGGTCGAGCTGGCACATGTACCCGGTCGGCATCCTGTTCGGTCTTGGCTTGGAAACCGCCAGCGAGGTGACCTTGCTGGCCCTGTCGGCCAGCGCCGCGTCCAGCGGTGGTCTGCCCGTCCTCGCTGTGTTCACTCTTCCGCTGCTGTTCGCCGCGGGGATGAGCGCGTTCGACACCCTCGACTCGCTGCTCATGACCCGCGCCTACGCCTGGGCGTTCCGCCGGCCGGCCCGTCGGCTCTACTACAACATCGTCACGACCGGGCTCACCGTGGCCATCGCCGGGTTCATCGCCACCGTGTACCTGGCCGACCTGCTGGTCCGCCACGCCGGGATCGCCGGCCCGGTCGCCGGCTACGCCCGGCTCTCGGATCACTTCGAGTCCCTCGGCTACGTCATCGTCGGGCTGTTCGTCGCGGCGTGGCTGCTCGCGGGCGGGCTGTGGCGCATTCGCGGCCTCGACCGCCGCTACGGCGGTGAGCCCGGGTGAGGGCGGTGCACCCGATCGAGTCCCGGTCCTATGAGATCCTGCGCAGCCGGGTGGACCTGACGCGGTTGCCTCCGCTGTGTCGAGCGGTGACCGAGAGAGTGCTGCATGCCAGCGCCGACGTCTCCTACGTCGAGGATCTGGTGTGCGACGAGGCGTCCCTGGTGTCGGGGCTCACGGCGCTGCGGGCCGGGGCTCCGGTCGTCGCCGACGTGGAGATGGTCGCGGCCGGGATCACCGACCGGACCGCCGTCTGCCGGATCCGCAGCACCCCCCCGATGTCGGGCCGCACCCGGTCCGCCGCCGCCGTCCACGCCGCGTTCACCGAGGTCGGTCCCGGCGCCGTGTGGGTGATCGGCTGCGCCCCGACCGCACTGAGCGAGCTGCTGATCCTGGACGCCGAACCAGCCCTCGTCGTCGGTCTCCCGGTCGGATTCGTCGGTGCCGTGGAGTCGAAGGCGGCCCTTCGGGCCTCGGGCCTCCCGGCGATCAGCAACCGCTCGGCGAAAGGCGGCTCCGCGGTCGCAGCCGCCGCGATCAACGCGCTGCTCTACCAGGACGGCAACCGATGACCAACCCCGCACTTCTCGTGGTAGGACACGGCACCCGCAGCGACGCGGGCGTCGGCGCCTTCGCCGCCCTCCTCGACCGGCTGCGCCGGCGCGCCCCGTCGCTACCTGTCTCCGGCGGGTTCATCGAACTGTCCCCGCCCCCACTCGCCGACGCCGTCCGTCATCTCGTCACCGCCGGCCACCGTGAGTTCGGTGTGGTCCCCCTCGTGCTCGTTGCCGCCGGTCACGCCAAGGGCGATGTGCCTGCTGCCCTCGCCCGGGAAGCGCAGCGCCACCCGGGCACCGTCTACCACTACGGACGGGCGCTCGGCCCGCATCCGACGCTGCTGAACCTGCTAGACCAGCGGCTCGATTCCGTGCTGGACCGTTCCGAGCGCGCCGACACCACGGTGGTCCTGGTCGGCCGCGGTTCGAGTGACCCCGACGCCAACGCGGAACACGTCAAGACCGCCCGCCTGTTCGCGGAGGGCCGCGGGCTCGCCGGCGTGGAACCCGCCTTCATCAGCCTGGCGCAACCCGGTGTGCCCGAGGCACTCGAACGCTGCCGGCGGCTCGGCGCGCGGCGGGTCGCGGTCCTGCCGTACTTCCTGTTCCCAGGCGTGCTACCCGACCGGGTCGGCAGCCAGAGCGTCGAATGGACCATCGCTCACCCTGACATCGAGGTGCGCCGCGCGGACGTCCTCGGAGACAGCGACGAACTCGCCGACCTCGTCCTGGCGCGCTACCGAGAGGCGCTCGGCGGCGACATCCGGATGAACTGCGACACCTGTCAGTACCGCGTCGCACTACCCGGTTTCGAACACCGGGTGGGCACGCCGCAGGTCCCGCACGACCACCCCGACGACCACGTTCACCTCCCGCAAGTGCACGCATGACCGACACCGGACTGCGACGGGGCGGTGACGTCGACCTGTACCACCACGGCGACCTCGACGCGACCGCCGCGCTGCTCGACGTCGCGGTCAACGTGCGGCTGCCCGGACCGCCGCCTTGGCTGCACGCTCGACTCGCCGCCGCGCTCGCCGATCTGGGCCGCTACCCCGACCCAACCGCCGCGCGGGCTGCCGTCGCCCGCCGACACGGCCGCTCGCCCGACGAGGTGCTGCTGACAGCGGGTGCCGCGGAAGCGTTTGTCCTGCTCGCTCGTACCTTGCGTCCGCGTCGGGCGGTGTGCGTGCATCCGTCCTTCACCGAACCCGAAGCGGCGCTGCGGGCCGCCGGGCACCCGGTCGACCGGGTCGTGCTGCCGCCGCCCTTCCACCTCGATCCGACCACCATCCCGGCCGACGCCGACCTGGTGATCCTCGGCAACCCCACAAACCCCACCTCGATCCTCCACCCACCCGAAGTGGTCGCCGCGCTCACCCGGCCCGGCAGGCTGCTCGTCGTCGACGAAGCCTTCGCGGACTGCGTCCCCGGGGAGGCTGGCAGCCTGGCGCGCAACCGGACGCTGCCCGGCCTGGCCGTCGTGCGCAGCCTCACCAAGGCGTGGGGCCTCGCCGGTCTGCGGATCGGGTACCTGCTCGCGGCCCCCGACATCGTGCGCCGGCTCGCCGCCGCGCAGCCCCTATGGCCCGTGTCGAGCCCGGCCCTGGTGGCCGCCGAGGCATGCAGCAGCGGGCAGGCGGTCGCGGAGATCGACACCTGGGCCCGCGACCTCGCGGTTCGACGGGCCTCCTTCGCCGAACGGCTGCACCAGGTCGGGGCCGAGGTGGTTTCGGGGGCGACCGCGTCGTACCTGCTCGTGCACGTGCCCGACGGCGCCAGTGTCCTCGCACATCTGCGGGCCCGGGGCATCGCGGCCCGCCGCGGCGACACGTTCCCCGGTCTCGGTCCCGACTGGCTACGCGTCGCGGTCCGCGACGACCCGACCAACGACCACGTCGCGGCGGGGTTCGCCGCGGTGTTGCACGAGACGGAGGGATCGGCGTGACCTACTACACACACACCGAACGGGACGCCTTCTACCGCGTCGTCGCCGACCGCCGCGACATCCGCAACGGATTCCGACCCGACCCGATCGACGACGCCACGCTGACCCGAATCCTCACCGCCGCTCACACCGCCGGCTCCGTCGGTTTCTCCCAACCGTGGGACTTCCTGCTCCTCCGCGACCGCGCGGTCCGCGAGCGGGTCCACGCGCTCGCCGCCCGGCAACGCGACGCCTACGCCGACACCCTGCCGGGCGCCCGGGCCCGCGCCTTCCGCGCACTCAAGACCGAGGCCATCCTCGACACGCCGCTGAACATCGCCGTGACCTGCGACCCGACCCGCGGCGGACGCCACACCCTCGGCAGGCACAGTCAACCTCAGATGTCCGCCTACTCCAGCTGCCTCGCGGTTCAGAACCTGTGGCTCGCCGCCCGTGCCGAAGGTATCGGCGTCGGCTGGGTCAGCTTCTTCGACGAGCGGGAACTCGCCCGGGAACTCGCCCTGCCCGACCACCTCCAGGTGGTCTCCTACCTCTGTGTCGGGCACGTAACGAAGTTCCCCGAGGAGCCAGAACTGCACAGCGCTGGCTGGGCGCTGCGCCGGCCGCTGTCCTGGGCGGTCCACGACGGCAGCTGGAACCGCCGCGGGCTGCCGGGCGGGCCGGTGGCAGACCTGCTCGCCGAGACGGTCGCGGCGATCACCGCCCTGGACGCGGCGACGGTGCAGGCCGCCCGCGAACGTCAGGACGCCCTGACCAAGCCCCGCGGCGCCCTCGGCGTCCTCGAAGACGTCTCCGTCCAACTCGCGGGTCTGGCCGGCCAATGCCCGCCGCCGCTCCCGGAGCCGGCCGTGGTCGCCGTCTTCGCAGCCGACCACGGGGTGCATGCGCAGGGCGTCACACCCTGGCCGCAGGAGGTCACCGCGCAGATGGTGGCGAACTTCCTCGCCGGCGGGGCGGCCATCAACTCCTTCGCTACCCAGCAGGGCGCGGAAGTCGTCGTGGTCGACGTCGGCGTCGCCACTCCGCTCGACGCCGTTCCAGGACTGCTCCCCCGCAAGATCCGGCCGGGCACCGCCGACATGACCGCCGGCCCGGCCATGACCCGCGCCGAAGCGCAGCACGCCGTCGAAACCGGCATCGAGGTGGGTCGTGACCTCATCGCCGCTGGCAACCGCTGTCTGCTCACCGGCGACATGGGCATCGCCAACACCACCGCCTCGGCCGCGCTGATCGCCGTGTTCACCGCCGCCGACCCCGCCCAGGTCACCGGCCGGGGCACCGGAATCGACGACGCCACCCACGCCCGCAAAGTGGAGGTCATCCGACGGGCCCTCGCCCGGCACCGGCCGGACCCGGCCGACCCGATCGGTGCGCTCGCCGCGGTCGGCGGTCTCGAACACGCCGCGCTCGCCGGGCTGTTGTTGAGCGCCGCCGCCGCCCGCGTCCCGGTGATCCTCGACGGAGTCATCGCCGGGGCCGCGGCGTTGGTCGCCCACGCCCTCGCTCCGGACGTCGTCGCGGCCTGCATCGCCGGGCACCGCTCCGCCGAACCCGGGCACGCGGTCGCGCTGAGCCACCTCGGGCTGCGGCCGCTCGTCGAGCTCGAACTGCGTCTCGGCGAAGGGACCGGGGCGGTACTCGCCCTACCCATCGTCCAGTGTGCCGCCAGAGCGCTGCGCGACATGGCCACCTTCGACGCCGCCGGCGTGACCGACAAAGACGCCAGCTCCCCGTGAACGACGGATACCCGCTGACGCTCCAGGTGGCCGGGCGTGCCGTGGTCGTCGTCGGCGGCGGCGCCGTGGCCACCCGCCGCGCCCGCGGACTCGTGACCGCCGGGGCCGCTGTCACCGTGATCGCGCCGCACGTCACCGCTGAACTGAGGGATGCGGCCGCCGCGGGCACCGTCACTGTGCACCAGCGGCCGTACCAGGACGGTGATCTCGCGGATTCATGGCTGGTGGAGGCCTGCACCGACGATCCCACCGTCAACGCGGCCGTGGCCGCGGAAGCCGCGCTGCGCCGGATCTGGTGTGTCCAGGCTGACGACGCGACGGCTTCGACGGCCTGGACACCGGCTACCGGCCGGGTGGACGGGCTCACCATCGCCGTCAACGCGGAGCGTGATCCACGTCGAGCCAGCGCCGTGCGGAACACGCTGGTGGCAGCACTCGAGGACGGCTCGCTCGCCACAGGCACCGCAGCCTCGCCGCGAGGCCGCGTCGCGCTCGTCGGCGGGGGACCCGGCGACCCCGGGCTGCTCACCGTCCGCGGGCGTCGCCTCCTTGCCGACGCGGACGTGGTGGTGACCGACCGACTGGGGCCGAGAGCCCTGCTGGACAGCCTCGACGCTGACATCGTCGACGTCGGCAAACTCCCCCGGGGCGTTGGAGCCCGCCAGGAAGACATCAACCAGCTGCTCATCGAACACGCCCGCGCCGGCCGCCTCGTCGTCCGCCTCAAAGGAGGGGACCCATTCGTCTTCGGGCGCGGCGCAGAGGAGCTGCACGCCTGCCTCGACGCCGGTATCCCCTGCGAAGTGGTCCCCGGAGTGAGCAGCGCGCTCAGCGTGCCCGAACTCGTCGGAATCCCCGTCACCCACCGCGGCCGGTGCCAACACTTCACGGTCGTCTCCGGTCACCTACCTCCCGGCGACCCTCGATCGACCGTCGACTGGGAGCTGCTGGGGGCGGACACCGGAACGCTCGTGCTGATGATGGCGGTGCAGAACCTGTCGACGATCACCGACGCGTTGTTGCGCGGCGGGCGGCCGTCCTCCACCGCCGCCGCCGTGATCAGCGACGGCAGCACGCCGGCGCAGCGGCTCCTCATCGACACCCTCCGGGGGATCGCTGGCGCCGCGCAGCGCGCCGACGTCCGCCCGCCCGCCATCGTCGTCATCGGGAGCGTCGTCGAAATGGCCCGCTCTTTCGCGGCAGCGACAGACCCCACTGCCAGCAGCTGACGCCGCCCGATGAAGCCGTCGCTCGTCCTGCACTTCGTGCGGCACGGTCAAAGCGAGTGGAATGCCGAAGGGCGCGTGCAGGGCCAGACATCGCATGTCCCGCTCACCGAACTCGGTCACCACCAAGCACGCACCGCTTCTCGCACGCTCGCGCACAGCGGCGCCTTGGCCGTCATCTCCAGTGACCTCGCCCGTGCGGTGCAAACCGCCGTCCCCATCGCTACCCGACTCGGCGCGCCCCTTCAGACGACGGCAGCGCTGCGCGAGCGGGGCCTCGGAACGTTCGAGGGGCGTCGCTCGGCTGAGGTATGGACATCGCCCGCGCAGCCCCAGTGGTCCGACCCGGACTGGCGCCCACCGGGCGGGGAAAGCACACGAGACGTCTACCGGCGAGTCGCCTGCTTCCTCACGGCACTGGCAGCTCGACCGCCAGGACCTGTAGTCGTCATCGTGACCCACGGCGACACCTTGCGCATCGCGCTCGGTCACCTGCAAGGCGCAGGACCCGACGCGATTCCCTGGTCGCAGACGCCGAACGGCGCGATCGTCACCGTCCGGGCCGGGACCGCAGGTGACCGTGGCCGGCGGATGCGGAACACGTCGGGCGTCACCGGATCCGCGTAGTCCGGAGGTCACGAGCGCGGCGCTGCCGGCGGGCAGAACCCGTCCCACCGCCCGAGACCTTGGCGGGTCATGACGAACGGGGGCTGGCGACCGAACAACACCGCAGAGGGACCGCGCGCAGACGATGTTGCCGTGCCCGGATCGAGGGTCGACTGCCTGGGCAACCAGTCCCGCGTCCAGGCTGGGGCCGACCGCTGGTGTTTCCGGCCCGGCGGGGTCAGGATGGGGGTGTCGAGGGAGGCCGCCATGCAGGCAACTGTTGGTGATCATGTCGTGGTTCGCGGGCACCGGGTCGGCGAGTTGGTTCGCCGTGGCACAGTGATCGACGTCCGGGGCTCGAGGGGTATGCCGCCGTACCTGGTGCGCTGGGAAGTCGACGGGCATGAGGGCCTGTTCGTCCCGGGACCTGACGCGCGGTTGGAGAGGTCGAAAGCGAGCAAGGGGAAGCCCCGGCCCAAAACACGCTGACCCGACGGCCGGTTCATACCCGGGCCGGCGAGCGCGGCGGGATACCGGTGGGCCTGCCTGCCGATCGTGATCCACGCGTGGAGACGGCTCGGTCGGCGGCGTTCCTTGAGCTGGACAACACGCCGGGCAGGTGCCGCGCTGCATTTCATCGGCCGGGGGAACGCACGCGTGCGGCGTGGCGTCGACCGGTGAGGCGCTGTGGGGCGCATCGTCGTGGTGGGTGCCCGTAAGTTGACTGATCCCAGAAAATCAGCAGACTCGAAGCGTGCCCTCGTCGTCCGGATTCGAGCACGTGCTGCGCCGGGCTGCCCTGCGTGTGACGCGCCCTCGGCTCGCGGTGCTGGCCGCCGTGCAGGAGCATCCGCACGCGGACACGCACTCGATCATCCGTGTCGTGCGCAAGGATCTGAGTGAGGTGTCGCACCAAGCTGTGTACGACGTGCTGCGCGCGCTGACCACGGCGGGCCTGGTGCGGCGCCTAGAGCCGGCTGGCTCCGTCGCTCGATACGAGTCGCGGGTCGGGGACAACCACCACCACGTCGTGTGCCGGTCGTGTGGCGCCGTCTCCGACGTCGACTGCGCCGTCGGCGAGACGCCCTGCCTGACCGCGTCCGACGACCATGGCTTCGCGATCGACGAGGCTGAGGTCACCTACTGGGGCATGTGTCCCGACTGCTCCAGCCGCCCACGGCTCATGATCACCGCGCCTCCTGATCGCCCCTGACCCATCACATACCGGAAGGATTCCCGTGCCCGAGCACCACGATGCAGTTGTCGGAGACATGAACTCGCCGGAGAGCGAAGGCGCCTGCCCGGTCTCGTCCGCTCGCCGCAATCACCCGACCGAGGGCGCGGGGAACCGCGACTGGTGGCCGAATCAGCTCAACCTGAAGATCCTGCGCAAGCACCCCGCCGTGGCCAACCCCATGGGCGACGACTTCGACTACGCCGCGGAGTTCAACACTCTCGACCTCGAGGCCCTGCGCCGGGACGTCGACGAAGGTATGACGACCTCGCAGGACTGGTGGCCCGCCGACTACGGCCACTACGGCCCGTTCTTCATTCGGATGGCGTGGCACAGCGCGGGTACGTACCGCATCAGCGACGGGCGCGGGGGGGCCGGCGCGGGTATGCAGCGTTTCGCGCCGATCAACAGCTGGCCCGACAACGCGAACCTCGACAAGGCCCGCAGGCTGCTCTGGCCGGTCAAAAAGAAGTACGGCCGCAAGATCTCGTGGGCCGACCTGATTGTCTTCGCCGGCACCCGGGCCCTGGAGACCATGGGCTTGACGACCTTTGGCTTCGCGGGCGGTCGCGCGGACGTCTGGGAGCCTGACGAGGACGTCTACTGGGGACCGGAGGACACCTGGCTCGGCGACGAACGCTACATCGGCGACCGGGAGCTCGAGGACCCGCTTGCCGCTGTTCAGATGGGCCTCATCTACGTGAACCCGGAGGGCCCGAACGGCACCCCGGACCCGCTGGCCTCGGCTCGGGATATCCGCGAGACATTTCGCCGCATGGCGATGAATGACGAGGAGACGGTCGCGCTGATCGCTGGCGGCCACACGTTCGGCAAAACCCACGGCGCGGCCGACCCGAACGAGCACATCGGACCCGAGCCCGAGGGTGCCCCGCTGGAGGAGCGGGGCCTCGGCTGGCGGAACAGCTACGGCAGCGGCAGGGGCGGGGACACGATCACCAGCGGGCTCGAAGGTGCGTGGACGCCTACGCCGCTGACCTGGGACAACAGCTACTTCGAGACCCTGTTCGGCCACGAGTGGGAGCTCGTGAAGAGCCCCGCCGGCGCGCAGCAGTGGGCTCCCAAGGACGGCGCTGCGGTGGACACCGTGCCCGACGCCCACGACCCGTCGCGCAGGCACGCCCCGATGATGGCGACGACCGACCTCGCGCTTCGAGCGGACCCGGTCTACGAGCAGATCTCGCGCCGCTTCCTCGAGCACCCGGAGGAGCTCGCGGACGCCTTCGCTCGGGCCTGGTTCAAACTGACGCACCGCGACATGGGGCCCATCGCGCGCTACCTCGGGCCGCTGGTCCCGCAGGAGACGCTGCTGTGGCAGGACCCCGTCCCGGCCGTTGCGCACGAGCTCGTAGGGGCGGAGGACATCGCCACCCTGAAGAGTCAGATCCTCTCCTCGGGGTTGTCCATCTCCCGGCTGGTCTCCACCGCGTGGGCGTCAGCGTCGACGTTTCGCGGAAGCGACAAGCGCGGTGGCGCCAACGGGGCGCGACTGCGTCTCGAGCCGCAGAGCGGGTGGGCGGTCAACGACCCTGACGAGCTTGCGATCGTGCTGCGATCCCTGGAGAGTCTGCGGGAGACGTTCAATAGCGCGCAGACGGGCGGGAAGCAGATCTCGCTCGCCGACCTGATTGTGCTCGGCGGTTGCGCGGCCGTCGAGCAGGCGGCCGCGAACGCCGGTCATCACGTCCAGGTGCCATTCACCCCGGGACGTACGGATGCGTCGCAGGACCAGACCGACGTCGAGTCTTTCGCGGTGCTCGAGCCGACCGCGGACGGGTTCCGGAACTACTACGGGAAGGGACACCGGCTGCCGGCTGAGTTCCTCCTTGTCGACCGCGCGAATCTGTTGACCATGAGTGCCCCCGAGATGACGGTCCTCGTCGGTGGCCTGCGTGTCCTGGGTGCAAATGCCCAGCAGTCTCCGCTCGGCGTTTTCACGACGCGACCCGGAACACTCACCAATGACTTCTTCGTGAACCTGCTCGACATGGGCACCACATGGATGCCGACGTCTGAGGACGCGGGGGCCTTCGAGGGTCGTGACTCCGCCACGGGCGAGGTCAGGTGGACCGGCAGCCGCGTCGACCTCGTCTTCGGGTCTAACTCCGAGCTGCGTGCGCTCGCGGAGGTCTACGCCAGTGACGACTCGAAGGAGAAGTTCGTACGCGACTTCGTCGCGGCGTGGGACAAGGCGATGAACCTTGGCCGATTCGACCTTGCCTGACCCAGAGGCCCAAGCCTGAATCCACCGATTGGGTTCTGGCATCGGCCCGTGGGTGGTGGCCAAGAAGATCGTCTTGGTGGCTGGGCGTCAGCGCGCAACTACGGTCGGCTCTGGCGTGGTCATCTTGGGGTAGGCGACTGTCGGGTGCAGAAACCTGAGCGGGCTCGGATTGAGCGTGGGGGAGCGCCCGGGACGACGCGGCCAAGGAGCTCGAGATCCTCGTCCTGCGCCACCAGCTCGCGGTCGTGCGGCGTCAGGTGAAACGGGTCGAGTATCGGCCGGTCGACCGGGCCATGTTGGCCGCACTGAGCCGGGCGCTGCCCCGCACGGCACCGCGCTTCAAGCACGTGGCGGGCGTTCCTGCGGGCGCAGGCGGCCGGGATCCTGGCTACCGACTTCTTCACTGTTGAAATGGTGCTGCTCAAGACGCTGGACGTGCTGTTCCCGATCGAGATCCGTGCCCGCCAGGTTCGCTTGGTCGGGGTCACCGCACATCCCAATGAGGCGTGGACGACGCAGCGGGCGCGGGAGTTGTCGATGAGCCTGTTGGAGGACGGCCGTCAGCCGCGGCACCACCTCCAGTTCCTGGCTCAACTTGGTGGAACGCTGGTTTCGCGACATCACCGACAAGGCCATCCGCCGCGGCGTCTTCCACTCGGTGCCCGACCTCATCGCGGCCATCCAGGCCTACCTCGACGCGAACAACAACAATCCAAAACCGCTTGTCTGGACCGCCAGCGCCGCCGCCATCCTCGAGAAGGTGCGACCCGGCCGAGTAGCCCTCGAATCAATCGCCGCTGAAAACCGAGACAACTACCCTAGGTGCTCGCGGACACCACGCTTCAGTCAAGCTGTGAAACGAGGTCGGCGACGACCTCCGCAGCAGGCAGGACCGCGGTCACGGCGCCGACGCCGGTGCCGGCATAGAGAGCCATGGCATCGATGTGTCCCACCGCCTTGATGGACGGGGTGACCACCGAAAAGCGGGGGACGGGGGACGGTCCACCCGGGCCGCTCACCTGTCCAACGACCTCGCCCTCGAACTGCTCGGCGGCGGCCACGGCACTGGCGAGCACACGGTGCGGCGCATCCGGCCAGCCGACTCCGAACGCGGTCGTGAGGACCGTCTGGTCACCGGATGTTGCGGCGAGCAGCGCCTGTACGTATTCCGGGTGCGCATTGGACTCTTTCGTGGCGACGAACCGGGTGCCGACGCGCACCGCTGCCGCGCCCTCCGCGATCGCTGCGAGGACGTCCGCAGCCGTGGTGATCCCCCCTGCGGTGACGACAGGAACGCTGACGTGGGACAGGACAAGCTCCAGCAGCTCCTGCCGAGGGAGGGTGCCCCGGACGTGGCCTCCGGCCTCCCTTCCCTGGGCGACCACAAAGTCGCAGCCGACGTCGACTGCCCCAAGGGCTTCGTCGAGGGAACCGACCTGCCAGCCGACCAGCGCGGCTCCCGATCGGCGCGCCCGGGCGACCAGAGCCGCGTCCGGCGCGCTCCAGAAGACCTCGACGACCCGCAACCGGTCGGAGGCTATCTCGAATGTCTCCAGATCTCGATCGATCCACTGTCCGAAGAAACCCATCCCGATGGCACCGCCGCCGCCGAGCTTCAAGGCCCGGGTCATCCGCTCAGAGGCAGCTTCGTCATCGAACTCACACAGCATTCCCAGGGCCCCGGCGTGCGCCACGGCGCCGGCCAGCTCGGGGACGGACACGCCGCCCATGACAGCCTGCTGAAGCGGATGCTGGATACCCACAAGCAGGGTGAACGCCGTTTCCATGGTGTCTCCCAGGGAGGAAAGTCGATCGCGGCAACCTCATGCTAGGCCGAGGGCAGCGATGCTCGGCGCGGCCATGACGTGGATGCTCAGCGTTTTCCAGCAACGGGTGTCCGATCCGAGCGGCTGCTACTCAGCTTGCTGGGTCAATCTCGAAGTGAGCCGTTCGACCGCTTGCTCGAGTTCGGGCAGGTCGTGGTGGACGGTACCGGTCACGATGGCGTGTGAGGTGTCGAAGTAGTGATGGGCGAGCTGGTCGCGCATACCGGCGATCTTCGCCCAGGGAATGGTCGGCTCGCTCGCCAGTAGTGCGAGGTCGAGCGCTTTGACCGCCTCGCCGATTTCGATGAGCCGGACGCGGACGGCGTCGAAGATGAGCGCGTCGGACATGTCGCCACGGGACAGATGGGCCCGAATCGCGGCGACGGCGGTCGTGATGTCCGTCAGCCGCTGAGAGTCCCGGCGCGTCACAGCTCGACCAGTTCGGCGAGCACGTTGGCTCGCACACCTGGTTTGAGATCGGCGGCGGGTACGAGGTCTACCCGCGCGCCGAGGACAGCCTCCAACTCGCTGGCCAGCCGGCCCATCTGGAACAAGCTGAACTCGGTTGGAAACTCGACGAGTAGGTCAAGGTCGCTATTGATCCGCTCCTCGCCCCGCGCGACGCTGCCGAACACGCCGATCAGCCGCACCCCGTACGCAGCGGCGATCCGGACGAGGCGCGGGTGATGACGGCGCACCCGACGCCCCAATGGGCCCGAAAGCGCCCGCGGCGCCGGCGCCAGGCTACGTAGCCGCACATCCAACTCGTAGCCGGCTGCCGCCACGAGCCCGGCCAGGGTCGGCAATGCCGGCTGGCGCCGACCCGACTCGTACACACTGACCACGCTCTGGGTCACCCCAGCCCGGGCTGCCAACTCCGTCTGGGACAGCCCAGCCTTCGTTCGCGCATCTCGGAGCAGTTCAGCCGCCGACCTCTCGGGCATAGGCTTAGTATAGCGGATCGTACATAGGAATTCGTCAGGATCTGGACGCGCCGAACGCCGGTTTCGATCACCCGGACGTCGGCCATCGGGTGTATGAGAAGCGCAGCAACCGGTCGCCACCCGCTTCGCTCTCTCGCTGGACGTCGGGATCATCCTATGGCGGACCTACTCGGCCCAGGTGGGCTGTAGGGGTCCAGAAGCCGGATTCGCGCTCGTGAGGACGGTTTTCGGCGGGCCGTCCGGAGAACACGGATGGCAATATTGGATCATGGTTGCCATGCTGTGGTCGTTCTTCTTTCTCGGCTTGCGCCGGATCCTTGAGTTGATCGTTTCGATGCGTCGCGACGAGACGAACAAGGACGTCGAGATCCTGGTCTTGCGCCATCAACTCGCCGTGCTGGCCCGCCAGGTATCCGGCCGGGTGAGCTACCGACCGGCGGATCGGGCGCTGCTGGCCGGGCTGGGCCGGCTACTGCCGAGAGCGCGCTGGGCTGCGTTTCTCATCACCCCGGCGACGCTGCTGCGCTGGCAGCGGGAACTGGCCGCCCGCAAATGGCGACGGTGGGGAAGACAAGCCGGCCGGACCGGTCGGCCGCCGCTGCCTTCACCGACCGTGGAGTTGATCCTTCGACTCGGCCGGGAAAACGCCTCCTGGGGATGCGTGAGGATCCAAGGCGAGCTGCGCAAGCTCGGCATCCGGGTCGGCGCGAGCAGCATCCGCAGGCTGCTGCGGGCGCACCGGATCGGGCCGGCGCCGCGGCGGACCGGGCCCGGCTGGCTCGGCTTCCTGCGCGCCCAGGCCGCCGGCATCCTGGCGATCGACTTCTTCACCGTCGACACCGTCGGGCTGACCAGGCTCTACGTGCTGTTTGCGATCGAGGTTCGGACCCGAGCGGTGCACATCTTCGGCGTGACCGCGCATCCGACCGGGCCGTGGGTGACCCAAGTCGCCCGTAACCTGCTCGCCGACCTCGCCGACGCGGGCATGGCGATGAAGTTCCTGATCCGCGACCGGGACACCAAGTTCACCAGGGCGTTCGACGAAGTGTTTCGCTCCGAAGGCCTGCGGATCATACCCACGCCGGTGGCTCACCCCGCGCGAACGCGTACGCGGAACGATGGGTCCGCACCGTGCGCACCGAAGCCTTGGACTGGATGCTCATCGTCGGCCGCCGGCACCTGGAACGCATTCTGGCGATCTACGTCTAACACTATAACCGTCGTCGTCCTTCTCCGCGGCCGGCTACTCGACTGCGCATCCGGTCCGCCATACCCGGATAAGCCGGTCGCCTTCACCGACGTTCGCCGATGCGACATCCTCGGCGGCCTCCTGCACGAATACGAATCTGCCGCATGAGCGCGACTGAACTTCTGGCGCCCTTCACCCTCATCCAGCAGTATGTCCTCGAGATTCGGGTCTACCACCGGGGGAAGATCATCCCTACCTTCGAGGTGCCTGAGGACGGTCGGGATGACGACCCCCTGACCGGGGTTCGCGCACCGTACACACGGGTGCACCGCGCCTCACAGAATGCGAACTCGCAACCGCTGCTCGAGGGTCCCGTCATCCGGCTCAGTCCGGCAGGTACCAACACCGAGGCTCGCCGCGCGTCAGCGTAGGGGTCGAACGCGCGGTCTCCGATGAGCGTACCTCTACAGCCAACCTTCTTTGGCGGCGCGAATCGCTGCCTCGACACGGTTGTGCACCTGCAGCGTCAGGGTAGACCCTCACGCTGCGTCAGCGCGGGAGACTTGGCGCCTGCAAGGTCACGCTTGGTGAGCGGACGACGCCGACCTGAGCTTCTGGACACTTCAGGGTTTGGACCGGGCACGGCGGAGTAGCCCCGCGCCCACGACTGTGGCCAGAAGCGCGCAGACGGCGAGCAGCGGGGAGCCACCCGTCCGCGGCAGCGGGCCGCTTTGCGTGCTCGTAAACTTGACGCCCAGTACGGCTGTGCGGGCTGGCGCCTTCGGTGCCACCGTGAACGTCGGGGCCTGGGCCGGTAACTCCGGCAGCGGGTACACAGCGTTGGTGAATTTGAGCACCATGAACCCGTTGTCCTGACACTGTGCCCACAACTCATGACTGCCATCGGCGGCGGTATAGAACCGGATCTGCGAACTGCACCAGTCCGCTGTCATATTGGGCGGTTGGCTGTTGTTCGGCCCGCCGTCGTGTTCCGAGCCGGGAAGTTGCCCGTGCTTGGCCACTTGAGCCGGTGGGTTGAAGTACGCGATTTCGTGCGGTTGGTAGGGGTTGCGGATGTCGAAGACCCGTATCCCGGATTGGAAATATCCGCAGGCCGCCGCGGTCGGGTTATGCTCCCGGTCCACCGCGCAGTAGTGCGCCTGGTAACCGAACGAACCGTTGCCTGCGATCTCGGCCTGGTTTTGCTTGGCGTACTTCGGAGTCTGGATCGCCAACCGCAGCACCGAGATAATCTTCGGAGCGGCGGGATTCGCGATGTCGATGATTCGGGCCGCTCCGGCCGGAACACCGCTCACACCCCCGCAACACGTTCCTCCGCCTTCGTCGACGAACAGAATGTACGGGTGAGTGCCGTAGCTGATCGGAATTGGCACCTGGCCGGTCGACCCGTCGGACCAGCTCAGGGAGCCGATCGTCGAGCCGAAGGTCGCGCCGGCTGCACGGTCCTGAATCGCGCTGGTGTCCACGATCTTCAGACCCTCGGGGGAGATGCAGGCCACGTATAGCGTCTTGCCGTCATCGCTGAGTGACAAACCGTGATTAACCGCGCAACCACCGGGTTGGCCAACCGTGATCGGGGCGGGTGAGGCGGGGTTCGAGACATCGATGGCGGCGGACAGTCCCCCTGCGAGGTTCGTCCCGTAGTAGGTCATCCCGTCTGGCGCCCAATTTCCTTCGTGGCCGTTCGGGATATCAAATGGGACGCTGGCGAGGAGCTTGGGGTGTGCGCAATCGGTTTTGACGTCGTACACGTCAAAGTACAGCGGACCCGCCACATCCCCGCCGAAGCCGCCCACGCCAGCGAGTAGACCGCGGGGCTGGTTGACCTTGAGTGACTCCCAGGGGCCGTCCAGAGCCGGAGTGTCCAGGTTCCCGGTCAGCTCGGGGTGCGCCGGGTTTGAGACATCGACTACCTGGGTTCCTGGG
>Ga0307374_10000553_pt1 | contig 71371 bp, 51 predicted proteins | sample OX3MG_FD_202532 | JGI IMG/M metagenome (GOLD analysis project Ga0307374, IMG submission 202532) | Soil microbial communities from Risofladan, Vaasa, Finland - OX-3 | ecosystem: Environmental > Terrestrial > Soil > Coastal area > Acid sulfate soil | place: Finland: Risofladan, Vaasa | collected... | reverse complement strand
ACCTGGAGTTCGTGGTACAACCAACCCACCGCGCAGTTTTATCACGTGATTGCCAGCAACACTTTTCCTTACCGCGTCTGCGGCGGGCAGCAGGAAAGCGGCTCCGCGTGCATCGCGAGCCGGGGCAACGACGGTGAAATTACCTTCCGTGACTGGCATCCTGTAGGCGCGATCGAATACGGCTATGTGGCGCCCGACCCTCTCCATCCCGGCATTATCTATGGAGCCGGCAGGAATGAAGTTTCCAAATATCACTGGAGCACCGGCCAGGTTCAGGACGTGACGCCAATCGTCCTCAATTCCGGCAAGTACCGCACGGACCGGACCGAGCCCATCCTTTTTTCCCCGGTCGATCCCCACATCATTTATTACGCCGCGAACGTGCTCTTCAAAACCACCGATGGCGGCCATTCCTGGCAGATCATCAGCCCCGACCTCAGCCGCCCGCACCCGGAAATTCCGGCAAGCCTCGGAACCCTGGCCGACAAGAACCCGTATGCCCACAAGGTCCGCGGCGTCATCTATTCGGTGGGGCCGTCCTTCCAGGACGCGAACACGATCTGGGCGGGTACGGACGACGGCCTGATCTGGGTGACGCGCGATGGCGGAAAGAATTGGAAAAACGTGACCCCGCCGAGCCTCGCGTCCTGGAGCAAGGTGACGCAACTGGTCGCCTCGCATTTCGATGATGAAACGGCGTACGCTTCGGTCAGCCGCTTCCGCGCGAACGACATGCGCCCTTACATTTACCGCACCCACGACGGCGGAAAAACCTGGAAGCTGATTGTGAACGGCCTTCCGGATGATGCGCCCGTCGATACCGTGCGCGAAGATCCTGTCCGCAAAGGACTGCTGTTTGCCGGGACGGAGAACGCGGTTTGGGTTTCCTTTGACGATGGCGGCAAGTGGCAGTCGCTGCAACTGAATCTGCCGCACACCTCGATGCGCGACCTGTGGATTCATCAGAATGATCTGTTGCTCGCGACGCACGGACGCTCATTCTGGATTTTGGATGACATCACCCCGCTGCGCCAGATCACGGAGTCGGTGGCGCGCTCGAGATCCTACCTCTTCCGGCCTGAGCAAGCTTACCGGGTGCGCCGCGACACCAATACGGACACTCCCCTGCCGCCGGATACTCCGGCCGGCGAGAATCCGCCGGACGGCGCGATCATTGACTACCATCTGGCGCAGGCGGCCTCGGGCCCGGTGACGCTCGAAATCCTCGACTCAGCCGGCAAGCTGGTGCGCCGCTACGCGAGCACCGATAAGCCCGCGTTGACGGAGAAGCAAAAGGTTTCAATCCCGCTCTACTGGATTCCAATACCGAAGATTCTTTCCCCGGAAGCGGGCATGCACCGCTGGGTGTGGGACTTGCGCTACACTCCGCCGAAGTCTGAGCACTATTCCTACCCCATCTCGGCGATTCCTCACGACACGCCGCGCCTGCCGCAGGGACCGCTGGTTCTGCCCGGGCAATATACCGTCAGGCTCACGGCAGAGGGCCGGAGTTACTCCGCGCCGCTGACCGTGAAGATGGACCCGCGCGTCAAGACGCCGCGCGCGGGCCTCGCGCAGGCGTTCCGCATGGAGATGCGGCTTTACGCGCTGATGAATCACAGCTACGCGGCGATCGCCGAGGCCCGCGCGCTCAAGGAGGACCTCGGGAAGCTGTCCAAAGAGGTCAGTAGTCCTTTGGCGAAGCCGGTCGCAGCGCTGCATAAAAAGGTTGGAGGATTGCTGAAGGGAACGGAAGGCTCCAACGCAGGGTCGGAAATAACCATCGAGCGGGTGAGCGGGGATGCGGCCGCGCTTTACGGACAATTGGGAAGCGCCGACGCTACACCGACTGCATCGCAAGTGGCGGCGATTGGACAGGTCGAGCAGGAGGCTTCCGCCGTGATGAACCGGTGGGATGCCATCAAAAACTCCGACCTTCCGGCGCTTAACCGGCAACTACAGGCTGGCAAAATGCCGGAGCTGCGAATTCGGCAGAAAACGCTGCCACAAACCGAATCGCAGAACGAGGAATGATTTAGACCGGGCGCGCGGGACCTATTGGGCGGTTACTCAAGCCGCAAATTGGTTGGTGCCGCGGGACGGAGTTGAACCGCCGACGCCAGCCTTTTCAGGGCTGCGCTCTACCACCTGAGCTACCGCGGCAAGACTCATTCATTCTCAGACGGATTCGCCCTTCTGTCAAGAAACCAGAAGCGGCAAAAAATCAAAAACCAAGCAGCGTAACAAGCTCAGGCTGTTTTTCAGGGGGTGCTTTGGGCTTTTAGCGTAATGTCTACCGGAGGGAATTGTCGATCTCGTGCAGCCAATCGGGCCGCTTCAGCACCTCGCGGGGTTTTGAGCCGTCCGGAGCGCTGATGATTCCGTCTCTTTCCATCAAGTCGAGCAGGCGTGCGGCGCGGCCGTATCCGAGCCTCAAGCGGCGCTGCAGAAGCGAAGTGGATGCCTTGCCCGATTCAACAACGACGCGGACAGCATCCTCATACACTTCATCGAGATCAGAGGACTCTACGTCATCGTCCAGCTCCCCGCCCCGGTCGTCCTTGTCCCGGAAGGGTTTGAGAAATTCCTCGTTGTACTGCGGCTCGGACTGTGCCTTGCACCAGTCCACAACCTTGTCGATCTCTTTTTCGGTGATCAGCGCGCCGTGCAGGCGAACGAGGCGCGAAGTGCCGGGCGGCAGAAAAAGCATGTCGCCGCGGCCCAGTAACGCTTCAGCGCCGTTCGAATCCAGGATGGTTCTGGAATCCACTTTCGACGCCACACGGAAAGCAATTCGGGAGGGAAGGTTCGCCTTGATGAGGCCCGTGATGACGTCGACCGAGGGGCGCTGTGTCGAAAGGATCAGGTGGATGCCGACCGCCCGCGCCATCTGGGCCAGCCGCGTTATCGCCTCCTCAACACCTTGGGGTTCTACCATCATCAAATCGGCAAGTTCGTCAATGACAATCACAATGTAGGGCAGGGGCCGATTCTGCTCCGGATCGGTATCGAAAAGATCCAGCGTGGACGTGTCCTCAAACAACTTGTTGTATTGCTCGATATTCCGCACGCCCTGCTCGGCCAGCTTTTTAAGGCGCTCTTCCATCTCAATCGTGGCCCGGCGCAGAACGTTGGCGGCCTGTTTGGGTTCCGTCACGATGGGGGTAAACAGGTGCGGAACATCTTCATAGAGGTTCAGTTCCAGCCGTTTGGGATCAATCATGATCAGCTTGACCTCATCGGGCCTGGCCGCGTAGAGGATCGAAACAATAAACGAATTGATTGCAACGCTCTTGCCTGTTCCTGTAGAACCCGCGATCAGCAGATGGGGCATTTGGGTCAGGTCAGCAATTCTGATTTTCCCGGTAATGTCTTTTCCCAGGCAAAGCGCCAGCTTGGACTTCGAACCGAGGAATTCACTTGACTCAAGTGCCTCGCGCAGGTGGATGGTCTCCCGGTGCGGATTGGGCACCTCAATACCAACCGTTGACTTGCCGGGAATGCGCTCGATCAAGATCGATTCGGCCTTTAAGGCAAGACACAAGTCATCCGCCAGGTTCACGATGCGGCTGTACTTGATTCCCGCTTCCGGCTTGAACTCATAGGTGGTCACCACCGGACCGGGATGAATCTGGGTAACCGTACCCATCACCCCGAACTCGCTGAACTTTTCGGTGAGCCGAACCGCACGCTCCTTCAGGTCATTCTCATCAATGCCCTCCTCGGTCTCAGGCGGAAGCAGAAGGCTGTGGCTCGGAAGTTTGTAAGCGCGGGGACCTTTGCCGGCAATCTTGGGAGGTTTTGGGAGCGCCTGCTGTTCAGCCCCCGCGCTTTTATCCGAAGCGGAATCGAGGGACGCAAAACCCGCGTCAACCCCCTGCGGCTTCAGAATTTCGAGGGCCCCTGCGGGCTGAACCATTGCAGCTTGGCGCTTGTTGATTTGGGGCGAGTCTCCTTCGGACTCAACTCGCGGGGAAAGTTGTTTGGCCAGTTGCATGACCACAGGTTGCTTGCCGGTGGCCTTCGTGCGCTCCACCTGACGCCGCAGCCGCTCCCTCCGCCGTTCCTCTCGCCAAGCCTGCCAGCGAGCTGCCACAGCTTTTACCACAGTGAAACGCCGTTGAAAAAAGTCGAGTCCCCAGGAGAACGAAAACCTTGTGACGAGGAACAGTGAACTCAAAAACACTGCACCCGCGACAATAGCGGCTCCGAGTGGATTGAAGGCGTGAACCAGTCCCGCCGCCACAAGATAACCCGCCAGGCCACTCCCCTTGATCACCCCGTCAACGCGTGGCGTGTAAGGGAATAGTTCCAGCAACGCGCCGAGAGACGCGATCATTAAGACCAAGCCCAGCACCTTGATACGAGGTGCTTCAAGAGATTTTGCCCGGACGAGCCCGACTCCAAGGAAAATGAGTCCTGCAGGAATGAGGTAGGCCACCCACCCAAATAACTGGTCCAGTGTATCGGCCGTGTAGGACCCGGCAATCCCAATCCAATTGTGGATCATGCCGACGGCGCCGCCGCTGGTATCAAGAGAGGGATCGCGGGGAAAGTAGGAGACCAAACTGAAAAGTAGCAGCAGACCCAGAACGACGAGCAAAAAACCGGCAAGCTCTCGGTGGCGGCCGGCGCCTGCCAGCCAGCCGCCAGAAGCGCTGGCGGAGGAACCTTTTTTTCCGTTTGAGGGGGAAGTTGGCATGCGCCCTAATCTCTTAGATCATCGAATGTGCCGCGGTCAACTCAACCCTAGACCCGCAGCCTCAGAGGTAAAATAACCCAGCCTTCCGGCGTACTACCCCAGGGGGTGGCGCAATCCCCGTCCGAGTACCGATACTACCACGCCCGGCCTAACACGGTAAACAATGAATATTTTAAACTTTCGCCGTTCGAGATAGCGCATCGACCAGGCGATGACCGCGTAACCGACCGGCGCCAAGCCTATGATATCCAAGGAAGAAGAAGCCGCAAAGCTGGGTTGCAAACTTCGATGGCGTTTTAGGGAGCCGTCCGAGCAATGAGGGAGCTGACAAGAAGAGTAAAAAGCGGGCTGCGGGCTCCCGCTTTATGCGCTGTTCAGATTACAAGCGGGGATCACAATCTTGATTCGGCAATGCACCTAAATTCCGGCGCTCAGACTTCCAGCACCACGGGCAGAACCATGGGGCGCTTTCCGGTTTCCTGATCGAAGTGACGGCGCAACGCGGTGCGAATCTTTTCCTTGATCACGCCCCAATCGGCAATTTCCTCCGCGTTGGAAACTTCAATCGTTTTTAAAATGACCTTACGAGCACTTTCCACCAAGTCCCTGGCTTCATCCATGGGAACGAATCCGCGCGAGACAATTTCAGGAGGGACTTCCAGCCGCCCGGTGTGCCCGTTGATGACGAGAATGGGAATAACGATGCCGTCCTCCGAGATGTGACGCCGCTCTTTCAGGATGATGTCCCCCACCTCGTCGAAGGTTCCGACGTCGATGCACACGCGGCCCACCGCGACGCGGTCCGCCCGCCGCGCTCCCTCCCCGTCGAACTCCAGCACATCTCCGCTTTCAAGCAGAAATACTTCCTCCGCTCCGGGTCCCACTTGTTGGGCGATCTCTATGTGGCGGAAAAGCTGGCGATACTCGCCATGAATGGGAACAAAATAGCGCGGCCGAACGAGATTGAGCATCAGCTTCAGTTCTTCGACGCTTCCGTGCCCGGAAACGTGGACCGGAGGCTGGCTGCCATCGTGGTAGTGGATATGAGTGCCGCGACGGTAGAGATGATCGATCATCCGAAAGATCGATTTCTCGTTGCCGGGGATGACTCGGGCGGAAATCACCACGTCGTCACCGGGATCGAGCGAGATTGCCCGGTGACGGTTCACGGCGACCCGGGGAAGCGCGGCCAGCGGCTCACCCTGGCTCCCGGTCAATAACATGACCACCTGAGAGCGCGGCAGCTTGCGAAGTTCGTGGGGCTCAGCCAGCAACCCCGGCGGAACATGGAGTTTCCCCATCCGCAGCGCGATCTGCGAGATCGTGTCCATGCTGCGGCCCAGGAAACCCAGGCGCCGCCCGTGTTCGTGGGCAAGGTCAGCAACAATTTGGATCCGATGCACCGAAGTCGAAAAGCAGGATATGAGGACACGTCCCTTAGCCCCCGCCATGATCTCGGACAATCCTTCGCGAACGGCGCGTTCGGAAGGCGTGATGCCGGGACGGTCCACATTGGTTGAATCCGAAAACAGAGCCAGAACGCCTTTGCGTCCGTAATCGGCCAGCGTATGCAAGTCACTCTGCTTTTGGTCCATCGGCGTGGGATCAAACTTAAAGTCTCCCGTATGGATGATGGTTCCGACGGGCGTGGTGATGGCGAGAGCCCCGGCCTCAATAATGCTGTGCGTGAGGTGAATGAATTCCACATGGAAAGGCCCAACATCAAAGGGCGCTCCGGGTTTCATCTCGCGCAGCACGACGCTTTCTTCCAACCCGTGCTCAACCAACTTGGGATGCACAAGCGCCAGCGTAAACGCGGTTCCGTAAACAGGAGCGTCGATTTCATCGAGCACATAGGGCAGTGCTCCGATGTGATCTTCGTGGCCATGCGTGAGGAGAATGGCTCTGATCCGGTCCTGGTTCTCGCGGAGATAGCTAATGTCGGGAATAATGATGTCGACGCCGGGCAACTCAGCGTCCGGGAACATGATGCCGCAGTCGACGATGATGGAGTGGTCGCCATACTCGAAGACCATCATGTTCATGCCGAACTCGCCCAGGCCTCCGAGCGGTATGGCGCGTAGCTTATGGGTAGATGCCGAGATGCTGATTCCTCCTCAATACTTCCAATTGCATCTTACCACAGCTCAGATCGACGCGGGGGCTGCGCAGGTGGCGGGTCATTTTGACGTAGAGGCGACTTTATGCCGCCACATGTCGAGGTGAACTCGCCGCTACCCCAGCCAAATTGACCCACCACCACCGCCCAAGAACGGGGCGTCAGACGCCGCCTGGACCGCCATCCCGAGCAAGGCTTGTAAACAGCGCGATAAAGTCCTCAAGGGAAAGCTCTTCGGCGCGGGCTTTGAGGGGCACATTGAGCCTTTCGAGCTCCTGCTCAACGCGCTGCCGTGTGTGGACCTCGGCCAGACAATTCAGCAGCTTCTTCCGCTTGTACGCAAAACATTGCTTCAGGAAGCTCCGAAATTCTTCCTTCTTTTGGCCCAAGCCGATCCTTGTATCAGGCGAGTGCATTTCAAAATACACCAGAGCTGAGTGAACTTTGGGAGGAGGAGAAAATGCTCCGGGCGGCACCTGGAGCACCACGCGCGGAGAAGCATGGAGACCCGCCAGAACAGTCAAATAGCCGTAATCACGCGTACCAGGGCGCGCGGCGAGGCGATTCGCCACTTCGCGCTGAACCAGCAATCCCATGGCCCGGATGGATCCCGCAAATCCCAGCAAGTGGTGAAGAATCGGCGAGGTAATGTAGTAAGGGACGTTGCCAAAGACAAAGCACTGATTGGCCTCGAAACGCCGGCAGATGGCCGCAAGATCGGTGGCCAGAATATCGGCATTGGCAATTTGCACCTTGGGTTCTTGCTGAAACTTCTGCTTGAGCTCCCGAGCCAGAACCGGGTCCACTTCCACAGCGGCAACCAGGCGCACCTGGGAGGCGAGGAGCGCCGTCATGGCGCCATGGCCCGGACCGATCTCGACGACCAGATCTCCTGCGCGTAAGCCAAGAGCATGAACGATGCGGGAGCGATAGTGAGTGTCCGCAAGAAAGTGCTGCCCAAGTTTCGGTCGGCGGGGTTTATGCATGGGGACTCAGCAAACATGCGCTCCGCAATGCGCAGAATGAAAAGAGCTTAAAGGGTGCCACAGCGCGATGCTTGCTCATGATATCTGCTCGCGTTCGAATCCAGAACCTTGACTTTGCGAACTCCATCCTCTAATTTAGCTTATTTACCGAATTGAATAAATCGAAGGGAAGGTTCGCGTGAAAATTGTATTTGTCGCATCGGAAGGTGTGCCTTACTCGAAAACCGGTGGACTGGCTGACGTTGTAGGCGCGCTTCCCAAGGCGCTGGCGTCCATCGGCCACGAGGTTGAGGTCTTTCTGCCTCGCTACCGGAGCACAAAAACGGGACCCGCCGTTTCGAGCGTTCGCAGCCTCACCATTCCGCTTTCCTCCGGTTTCAAGTTCGCCTCAATCCAGGAGGTCGAAGGCCCGGGCGGCGTCCGGACCTATCTGATGGATTGCCCGGAGTTCTTCGACCGTGACGGGCTCTACATGATCGGCGGCAAAGACTATCCTGACAACGCCCTGCGTTTTGCGGCTTTTTCGATGGGATCGCTGGAATTTATGAAGCGCAGTCCCAAGCCGCCCGAGGTCATTCACTGTCACGACTGGCAGTCCGCCCTGGTCCCTGCATATCTTCGCAGTCTTTATGCGGACGACCCGTTTTTCGAGAGCACGGCGGTTTTGTTCACCATCCACAACATCGCATATCAAGGCCTCTTCCCTCCGGACATTATGTCCCAGGTCTCGCTGGACAAGAGCTTATTTAAAATTGAAGGACTGGAGTATTACGGCAAGGTCAATCTGCTGAAGGGTGGAATCGTTTTTTCGGACTCCATTTCAACCGTCAGCCAAAAGTACTCCCAGGAGATCCAAACGGATGAATTCGGGTATGGGCTTGAAGGAGTGCTGAGAAGCCGCGCCGACCGCTTGCAGGGTATTCTGAACGGCGTGGATTACGAGGAATGGAACCCTGCCACAGACAAATTGATCCCGGCAAACTATACCCCTGAGAATATGCAGGGAAAGGAAGTTTGCAAAAAAGCCCTGCTTGAAAAGATGGGGGCACGCCAACCTCTGCTGGAGCGCCCCGTTCTCGGGATTGTTTCACGCTTTGTGACGCAAAAAGGTTTCGACTTAATCGCCCGAATTGCCGATGAATTGATGCGCAAAGACCTTTACATTGTGGCTCTCGGGACGGGCGAACCTGAATACGAGGAGCTATTCCGTTCTCTCGCCGGGCAATATCCGGAGAAATTTCTGGTACGGGTCGCCTATGACAACGCCCTGGCGCATCAGATTGAAGCCGGCGCAGATATGTTCGTCATGCCTTCGCGCTATGAGCCCTGCGGGCTGAATCAGATCTATAGCATGAAATATGGAACGGTCCCCGTGGTGAGAGCGACCGGAGGGCTGGATGATACCGTTATGCCGTTCGATGGCATTAAAGGGACGGGATTCAGGTTCAGCAGTTATTCACCGCAGGCGTTGCTGGGTTGCATCGAGCGAGCCATAGAAACCTTTCGGGATAAGGGAGCTTGGTCAAAACTGCAGCAGAACTGCATGCAACAGGATTTTTCCTGGACGCAGTCCGCAAAGAGATACGCTGCCCTCTACCAGAGCCTCTACGACACCAAATTAAGGGGGAAAGCGTCCAAGGCTGCGGGCTAAACTTAAATTTGCCATTAGGCAGGAGGATTTGAGGAATGGCAGGTCACGATACTCTGGAATTTACCGATCAAAACTTTGAAGAGGAAGTGCTGAAGTCCGAAAAGCCGGTCCTTGTGGACTTCTGGGCTGAGTGGTGCGGGCCGTGCCGGATGATGGCTCCGGCGGTTGAATCTGTTGCCGCCGACTATGCGGGCCGGGCGAAGGTTGGGAAGTTGAACGTGGATGAGAACCAATCCGTAGCGAGCCGCTACAACATTCGAAGTATTCCTACGCTCTTATTATTCAAAAACGGTCAGATTCAGGAGCAATTAGTAGGAGCAACATCCAAAGATAACCTTGCCAAGCTGCTCGATAAGAATATTTAACTTTTCGAGCGCGCAGAGCAGCCGGCAGAATTGTGACGTCCGCGGAGTTTTAGCCCGCTGAGGTTTCGAAAATGGGCAACCGATTCTCGTCAATTAACCCGCCGAATCTCTTACTTGTCAGGTTACAATATCATGATGGTGTCAGGTTCCTAAAGGTATATCGATGAGCGAGGAAACCACAAGCATTGCGGTCGTTGGCCTTCAGTGGGGAGACGAAGGCAAGGGAAAAATTGTCGACGCTCTCTCGGAGCACTTTGACATTGTGGTCCGCTACCAGGGCGGCGCCAATGCGGGCCACACGGTCATTGCCAACGGCAAGAAATTTATTCTGCAACTGGTTCCAACGGGAATCCTGCGGAGCGAGACGACCGGAGTCATCGGCCCGGGGGTTGTTATCAACCCCGAGGCCCTCGCACGGGAACTTGAGGCGCTTGAAAACAGCGGCATCAGGGTTGGCGGCAGGCTTCTGGTCAGCGATCGGGCCCACCTGATCATGCCTTACCATCGCAGCCATGAAGTGGCAGCGGAGCAGGCTCGCGGCGGGGCAAAGATCGGCACAACCGCCAAAGGCATCGGCCCCACTTACGAAGACAAGGCGGCTCGGCGCGGACTCCGCACCTGTGACCTGCGCAACCCTGAGGCGTTCCTGCGAAAGTGCAAGGAAGTTTTGTCTGAAAAAGACCGGATCGCTTCAGCCCTGTTTGAGGGCACGCCGTTCGGGGGAGAAGAATGGATCGTCCAGTACCTTGAAACGGCGCGTCAATTAATTCCCCGCCTTATCGACGTTTCGGAATACCTCAACACGGAAATGGACCATGGCAAGCGGGTCCTCTTTGAAGGCGCGCAGGGCACTTTGCTCGACCTCGACCATGGGACCTATCCGTACGTAACATCCTCGAGCGCCACAGCGGGAGGAGCCTCCACCGGCACGGGGGTAGGTCCAACGCGAATCGGCGCGGTGATCGGCGTCTCAAAAGCTTATACGACGCGAGTCGGCAGCGGGCCTTTCCCCACTGAGATTCCTGGCGACGAAGGCGTGGAGTTGAGGACGCGGGGTAGCGAGTTCGGGGCCGTGACCGGCCGGCCGCGGCGTTGCGGATGGTTCGATGTCCCTGCCGCGCGCTACAGCGCCAGACTGAATAATCTGAGTGCGATCGTCATCACCAAGTTGGACATCCTGGACACTCTTAATGAAATTCCCGTCGGCGTCGAATACGAATATGAAGGGCATAAGTTTACGGGCTTCCCTGCCGACACCGATGTCCTCGGCCATATCAAAGTCCGCTATCGCACGCTGCCAGGCTGGAAACAATCGACCTATGGCCTCCAGGAATTTTCTCAGCTTCCCCAAAAGGCGCAGGACTACTTGCACTTTCTTTCAGACCAAGTGGGGGTGGAGATCGCCATGGTCTCAACCGGCCCCGAACGCGGACAAGCCATCTGGTGCGACGAGAGCCGGTTTGCGAACCTGCTCGCCTCAAAGTAATCACTCACCCCGCCGAGGTCTCGCGGCCGGCGCTCGATTCGAGACGCGGAGGAGCGGCTCCCGGCCTTTGCCATCATGCTGAGCTACGAACAAGCGCTCTCGGACATCGAGGAAAAACTCGGCGCCGCGAACCCAACTCCTAAAATTGAGAGTGTGCCTCTCGCTCAGGCGTGGGGAAGAATCCTTGCCGAGGATGTGAAGGCGGACCGTGACTATCCTCCCTTCCACCGCGCAACGCGGGATGGGTTTGCCGTTCGTTCTCAGAACGTTGACCGCGCTGGCGTGGTCTTTAAGCTGGCGGGAGAAGTACGGGCCGGCGAATCCTTCCGAGCCCCTGTCGAGGAGGGCCAATGCGTGCAAATCATGACCGGGGCGCCGTTACCGGCAGGCACTGATGCGGTGGTCATGGTTGAGTATGCACGCGTTCAAGGCGATCAAGTCGAAATGCAGGCCCCGCTCAAACCCTTCGAAAATGTTGTTCGCCAAGGTAGCGAGGCTGTGAAGGGACGCCAAGTTCTGCCGCCGGGCAGACGGCTAGGGGCAGGCGAAATAGGATTGTTGGCTTCCGTGGGCAAGGCGTGCGTTTCCGTCTATCGCAAGCCCATTGTGGCGATTCTTCCCACCGGGGATGAGATCGTTCCGGTCGATCAACGACCGGAATGGTACCAGATTCGCAACAGTAATTCGGCCATGCTTTCTGCGCTGGTGATAGCTGCAGGAGCAATTCCAATGGAGACGTCCATTGGGCCGGACGTAAAAGAAGCGTTGCGGCGCCTGATGCTGGAAGGTCTAAAGGCAGACCTCCTGCTGCTTAGCGGCGGGGTGTCGATGGGCAAGTATGACTTTGTCGAAGAAGTCCTGGCGGACTTGGGTGCAGAGTTCTATTTTCAAAGTGTTGCCATCCGGCCCGGCAAACCTTTGGTTTTCGGACGCGCGCATGACACGCTTTTCTTCGGCCTCCCCGGCAATCCTGTTTCCAGCTTTGTTACGTTCGAGCTTTTCGCCCGGCCTGCGATCCGAGCACTCGGCGGAGGAAGGTTCGAACGTCCGCAATTCCTCCGAGCTCGATTGGGGAATTCAGTCCGGCACAAGAGCGGATTGACCATGTTCATGCCGGCGCGAGTCGAAACTCAGGATTCGGAACCGGTGGTTCAACTTGTGGGCTGGCAGGGCTCCGGAGACTTGGTAGGAGCCGCCGAAGCCAATTGTTTCCTGGTGATTCATCCTGAGCAGCGCGCACCTCAAGTTGGCGACTGGGTGGACGTGCTGCCAAGATTATCTTAAAAATTCTGCTCGTGCCGTAACATTTTGCGGCGCGGAAAGGAAATCGAAGCCGGTGAAAAAGAACAAGACCTCTCCCAGGAGCTTCAGCCATTATGACCGCAAGGGACGCGCGCGCATGGTTGACGTCTCGAACAAAGCCGATACCGCCCGCCAAGCCGTCGCCAGTGTTCTGGTCAAAATGAAGCCGCAGACACTGCGGGCCATCAAGAAGAATCCCAAGGGCGATCCGCTGGAAATTTCCCGCGTGGCGGGGATCGCTGCAACCAAGCGCACCGCGGAGTTGATCCCGCTTTGCCATCCTCTCCTGCTGAGCCATATTGATGTTCGAGCCGAATTTTGTAAGAATGGCATCATGGTTACCGCGACGGTGCGCTCAACCGGACCGACCGGCGTGGAAATGGAAGCCCTAACGGGCGCCGCCATCGCAGCCTTGACCCTTTATGATATGTGCAAGGCCCTCGATCACGGAATCGAGATCACGGCCTTGAGGCTTTTGCACAAAAGCGGCGGCAAGTCAGGAGAATATCGCGCCTCAAGCTGAAACCATCCTTTACAAAAAGATGAACAGCTTGAAGCATGAGGGCTGGAACTGTGCCATCGCTGTTCAAGATCCTGGTTGTTGACGACAACCCAACCATCCTGAAGCTCCTCTGCCAGAGCCTTGAAAAATGCGGGGAACTGATCACGGCGACCGACGGAGCCGATGCGCTGGCGAAGGCGATCGAGACCTGTCCGGATCTGATCATTTCCGATTACTCCATGCCCGTGATGAACGGCCGCACCTTGATTGAAAAGCTCCGCGCCCGAGGTGAAACCGCCGAGATCCCCTTTGTCTTCCTGGCATCGCAAAAAGAGATTGACGAACGCCTTCGGATGGTCGTGGACGGCGTCGAAGACTACCTGGTGAAGCCCTTTTGGGTCAGAGAACTCTCCAGGCAGGTTCGTCGCATCACCGCGCGTCTCTACCAGCAGAAAATGGAAAAATTGGGAATGCGAGGGGGAACGATCGCCGGCCGCCTGAGTGAAATGAACTTGATCGACTGGATGCAATCGCTTGAACAGGGGCGCAAGACCTGCACCCTCCTCCTGCGCTCTGGCCGCGACACCTGTACGCTATATTTCAACCAGGGCCAAGTCACCCACGCCACCTGTGGCAATCTTAAAGGCGATATGGCCGTCTACAAAGTATTAACCTGGTCCGACGGGGAATGGGAGGTCGATTTCTCAAGATCATCGTCCGAGCGCACTACGACGCTGTCAACCCAGGGATTGCTGATGGAAGGCTTGCGCCTGCTGGATGAGGCCAACCGCGATGCGGGCTAAACGCCCACAGGCGCTGCCAGGAATAGGGCCGGCTCCCGGCATGGAGGTAATCGCGACGAGATGACTCATCCCTTGCGCGCAAAAATTCTTGTCCTGAGTGACCGTGCGGCAGGAGGGCAGCGCGAAGATCGCTCCGGCCTTGCGGTGCGTGATGTTCTGGAATCTCATGGCTGGCAAGTTGTTGCGCTCAATGTGCTTCCGGATGACGAAGATCGAATCCGAAACCGCCTGGAAGATTGGACTGAGCCCGGCGATTGCGATGCTGTTTTCACCACCGGCGGGACGGGCCTCAGCCCGCGCGATGTTACGCCCGAAGCTACACGCTCCGTGATCACCGTAGAAATCCCGGGACTTGCCGAGCTTATGCGAGCCCACGGAGTGAAGAGCACGCCCCTGGCAGCCTTATCGCGAGCTGTGGTTGGAACACGTAACGGCAAACTGATTGTGAATTTGCCGGGCAGCCCGCGCGGGGCTCGGGAGTCGCTGGAAAGCATCATCGATGTTCTCCCCCACGCCATCGACCAAATCCAAGGACGCACCGAACATTCGGAGCCTTGAGACAAAGGTCCAGGACTCAAACGGTTTTGGAGCTATCCTGCTTTTCGTAAAACCGGTCGAACTCTATGCTATCATCAACATAGACCTTGGGAGGTTTGACCAAATTGCTTAACGAATACGGCCCTTTCCTTATTTTTGCCGCCATCGCCACCCTTTTCCCCCTTGCTCTCTTGTGGCTTGCAAAGTTTGTACGGCCCAGGCCTGTTCCCTCCGCTGAAAAGATCATGCCTTACGAGTGTGGTATCACACCGGAGTCCAATGCCCGTGGCCGGTACACGATTCGCTTTTACATCATCGCTATTTTGTTTGTGATCTTCGATGTCGAAACGGTTTTCCTTTATCCATGGGCCGTTCAATATCGCGCTCTGGGACTTTTCGGCTTGGTAGAAATGCTGGCGTTTCTGGGCATTCTGATCGTCGGCTATATATGGCTTTGGAAGAGCGGCGCCTTGGAGTGGGTTTAGTCCGCGGAACTTTGTCGCCGGCTTGGTTCCAATGACGACTTCAGATGTATGAGACGCTGTGAGCAGGCATTTGCCTCAGGTCCTCGATGAGTAAGCTTGCTTCAATCGTGCCGAGGGGTTTTCGCGCCAAGACTGCAATTTAGCCTCACGACCTGAAAATCAACACAGCTTGTCAAGAGGAGGTCCGGTTTGGGAGTGATTTGTCCACCGATTATCGTTGTCAGATAAGCCAGCCAAACCGTTGACCAGGAGAGTGATGGGACTACAATTCAAAGCCGAGGAAGTCAGGGCGGTTGCAGAAAAAATTGTTGAAAACACTGAAGGCCGGGAGTTCAATCACGAGGTCCGGGGACGCCTTGCCAAAGAGTTGGAAGCGCTTCATCTATCCAGCCTGCGACCCTTCCCCGGATCGATCGAGCAGGATCCGGGCTACGCAGTGAATTATTATATGGTCGTGGATGCGCTGGCAGGTGACGGAGCCACCCCTTTGTTAATGCAAGTGGCGCCAGCCTCCTCCCCGGTCAGTGAACTGTTTCAAAAGCCATTCGGCAGCGAGCGGATGCATGTCCACGGCAAAGAGATCCTGCTGAATTTTTTCCCTTTCTCTACGCGCGAGCAGGAAAACATCCGTACTTTTGCCGAACGGGTAAACCCGGCATTTCTCCCCAGGCCCCAGCGATCCCAGCCCGCCATTGCTGCCGGGAATCGGCACCCGGAAATCAGCCTGCCCGCCGTCTTTGAGGCCTACCGGACAATCCTCGAAAAGATGCACGTCAACATGGCCTCGACCGTTCAGCTTTCTGCCACTCGTGAGATGACCACAGAGGAAGCGCTCAGCAAGCGGGACGGTGAAGACCCAACGGCCACCGGCCACACTCGCGTTTCTATCCGGCATCTCTACCACGCCGGGCTTTGGGCCGCCATCCGGTCTGGATGGCGGGAAGGCTACACGGCGGAAGCCGACCACTTCATCGTCTCCGGAAACACACCGGAAGAGATTCAGCGCTCTGTGGAAGCCGTCAAGACGGCCATTTATCATGCAGCGGGCTATACAAAGTTCACCACGGACACTTCCCGCCTGTTCGAACTCCAGGCTGACTCGCGTCATCCGCATCCGTGGAGCGATTCAGAAGTAAAGGCGAGGTTTCAGCAAGCGCTTTCAGAGAAGGAAAGGAAATGGATTCTGGAGGAATTCTCAAAGCCATTTCCGATCGGCGAGACCGCATACAATTTTAGTGAGGGAGAAGTCATGCGTCTGGCTGTTAAGTTCGGCCAGAGCCTGAAACTCAACGAAGATCTCTTCGATTGCATTGTCACAACCAAGGCAGACGGCGGAGTGAAAGGCGGGTTCGATTTCGAACCCTCGATCGACGAGGCGGAAACTTTGACCACGGCCAAGGAACTGCTGTTTTACATGCATTGGCTCAAGGCGCGGGGACGGCCCGCGCAGCTTTGCCCTCCGAACCTGGGCTTCAAGAAGCGCCAGGCCTACCCGGCCGCGATGGCGACCTCCACGGCGGATGGCGTGGGGATCAGCGACTATTGCCATGGCAAGATGTGGCCAGAACTTCCCGAGCGCGTTGAAAGGGATTTCCAGGGCAGGCCGCTTGAGGAACTTGCCGCACGCGTCTTCGAGCTCGCCGCCGTGGCAAGAAGTTTTGATACCACACTCAGCATTCATTCCGGCAGCGGCAAGCAACCCGAGGTTCTGGAACGGATTGGGAAAGCAACCGCCGGGCGAATGAACTACAAAATCTCCGGCGAACTCCAGCTGCAGCTCTTTGACGTGCTGGCGAGCCAGCCCCAGGGATCGCGCTCAAGACAACTGTTGGAACGAATGGTGGATAGGGCAAATGAATTTGCAGCCGCCGGCGCCTTCGGTTATGAAAGCGAACTGGCCGCCCAGTACCGGGCGATGGGCCGTAAGTATTATCTCGGGGACTCAGCACGGGGACGTGTGGATGGAAATCTCTTTCTGGTTTTTTGGCTGGGCAACATGGTCGGCACCCGTGATGTAAATTCTTCTGACGGCGATCACCGGTTTTTCAAAGAGAAAATTGATGAACTCCCTGAAAACTTGCTCCAAGAGGTCAGGCGCCGGAACAGCCACTACGTTGTCTGGCTCGCCGAACACTTGCGCGGTTGACGTGCGGCCACCTTCAAGGTGTTGGTGATTCTTCGCGTAGCTTATTGTACGCGATAGAGCATCTCACCCGCGCGGGGCACGAGAAGGATGCCTTCGTCCTCCCGGCCTTCCCATTCTTCCGGATGGACGGTTTCGGGAGCGAGATAACCCAGGTTGATGCGCTCGCAGCGTTCGCGCGGGATGCCCGTCGCCAGCGTCACCTGAATCCGCAGCGCCTCCTTGCCGGTAGCAGCATCGTAGTTGCCAAGTCCCTTGACGTGCGTCGAGTGCGCAAGAACTCCACCCGGATAGCCCTTAAACTTGTCCCACTGCGCCAGAAAATAATCGCGGCAGTGATAGCCAATTTCGTCAATCAACTTGCCATGCGAATAGCTGACTTCGTTGATGTGGGGCGCATAGATGACGACTTCACCGCCGTCCGCAACGGCCGGTTCCATCTTGTACATCCCCTTAGCTCCCGTCCACAAATCGTCGTAGAGCTTCGGCATGACGGAGAGAACGCGGCGGAAGGGTTTCTTCACGTAAATAATATGCTTTTGGGCTGAGAGGGCGGCGGCGGACTTCCAGGCCTCCTGCGGCGAGCCGAAATACAGCCCCGCCACACCCTCGTGCGTGACCACCAACGCAAAGCACGCCACGGGCCGCTCGATGAGACTGACGGCCCGGTCGATAATGGCGCGGACCGGTGTATAACCAGACCCGATAACATGGTAGTTGGTCATTAATGCGCCCACCCAGTGAGTCAGATTGATGATTTCCGATCCGCCAATCCCGGGGAAAAAATACTTGCTCCCGCCGGAGAAGCCGACCACCTCGTGGGGGAAAACGGGTCCGCAAATAATGAGCTGGTCGTAGTCGAGGATCATCTTATTCAACCGGACGGGGACTTCCTGCGCCATCAACCCGCCAGTAATCTCGGCGATCTCGGAGGCCGGGATAACGCCGAGGGTCACGAAGTTTGCGGAGTTTTCCCAATGGTGATTGAAGATGTGGCTTTTGCCAACCTGTCCATTTTCCACCGGCCGGCCCACCAGCCTGCCGAGCTGCTCATCGCTCATCATAGGGTGCGTCCCTAACGCCACAAGGTAATCCAGGGCCGCCACGCGCGGAGCGAGTTGCTTCTCGAATAAATCGAACATCAGCGGGGTAGGCATGGTGCGCGTGCCGTCGGGGATAATCATCAGCACGCGCTTGCCGTCCAGCTCGAGCGAGCCCAAACCCGCCTGGACGACGCGACACACTTCATCGTTGGTCAAGTAACGGTCCGCGAATCCCTGTCCCAAAACCATCGCTTTCCTCCCTGCGGCACTTTCTCCGTTTGCCAAGTTCGGTCTCTTCACCCCTTGCGCCGGTGTTTTGATCAGACTCCACTATAGGCCGCAAAGCCGCCGTCAATCGGCACGATGACTCCGGTGACAAAGGCCGAGGCCGGCGAAAGAAGCCACAAAACGGTTCCGACCAAATCTTCCGGCTGCCCGAAACGGCCCGCCGGGGTGTGGTCGATGATGGATTTGCCGCGGGCGGTCAGGGCGCCCGTCTGCTCATCGGTCAGCAGAAACTTATTCTGCTGCGTCAGAAAGAATCCCGGCGCGATGGCATTCACGCGAATTCGCGGCGAGTATACCTGGGCCATATGCACGGCCAGCCACTGCGTAAAGTTACTGACGCCGGCTTTTGCCGCCGAGTAGGCTGGGATGCGGGTCAAGGGGCGAAAGGCGTTCATGGAGGAGATGTTGAGGATGACTCCTTCGCCTTTTTCCGCCATGACCTTGCCAAACACCTGAGAAGGGAAAATGGTTCCGAGAATATTCAGATCACATACCCACCGCAAAGCGTCCGGGGGCAAGTCAAAGAATGAAAGGTTGGGGCTGGTCGTAGCCTGGGGATTGTTGCCTCCCGCCGCATTCACCAGGCAGTGAATCGCACCGAACTTCTCCAGGACAACCTGCGAGGCCTGTCGCAGACTTTCCAAGTCCAGGACATCGGTACGAACCGTCAGCGCCTGGCTTGCACGCGGTCCCATGAGTTCCAGGATGCGCTGCGCTGGGTCCAGGTTGCGAGCTAAAATTGCGACGTTCGCACCGCATCCTACCAGCGCACGCGCAATCGCGCCGCCCAACACCCCTGTGCCTCCCGTAATCACAACGGTTTGTCCCACAAAGTTATAAAGCCGGGTCACTTCGTCCAAGTCCATTTAGGTACAACCTCCCGTCGAGTTCGCTATATTTCAGCAAGCAAATTTTAACTTTGGCGCCGGCGGCCAAGCCGGCTGCAACGGCCACCCACCGGAAAAGTCTTCTCGGTTGGTTCCCGTCTGGCGACACATAAACGGGAGGACCAATTTGTTGTAGCGCCGGGCTTTACGCCCGGCATACCGCCCTGAAGGGCGGCGCTACAGGTAAGCGTATTTTCCAAACGCAACACTAGCAAGCTTGCTGGAACGCGGGCCATAATTCGTCCGGTTTTGACCTCGACCTCAGCAATCTCTTAATGGGGCTCGCTAAAAAGAAAGACTAGCATCACGGAGAGCGGCGGCGCAAGCGGCGGCCTTCCCTTGCTTGCCTCTCTTTCCTCACGGATGCTAGTGTAGTGTCCAGTAATTGGGTGAACAATGTAGCGTCGCCGTCCCGGCGGCATTTGCCGACAAGATGCCGGCGCTACGTGCGATTCGACTGTCCGGTTATTTCTTGGACACTACGCTAGGATGGCAAATCGCATTTCCGCATTGAGGAGAATCGACTTGTCTTGCTATCGGAAATTAAGCCTGGAGGGGAAACACGCTCTGGTATTTGGCGGAACCAGCGGACTGGGAAAATCCATCGCCATCGGCCTTGCCGAAGCAGGCGCCGATGTGGTTCCGGTCAGCCGCCGGGCCGAGGAAGTCCGCAAGAGCACGGAGGAAATCAAAGCTCTGGGGAAAGAAACCTTCGAGATCACGGCTGACGTAACGGCGCGGGACCAGATCCAGGCGGTCATCGACAAAATGCTCCAGATGATGGGCCGGATCGATATTTTGGTGAACTCAGCGGGAATCACGATGCGAGTTCCTTCCTTCGAAGTCACCGAAGATCAATGGGACCGCGTGTTAGGCATCAATTTGAAGGGAACGTGGAACGGGTGCCAGATGGTCGGCCGGGTCATGAGGGAACAGAAGTACGGGCGCATTATTAACATTGCGTCGCTTGCCTCATTCTTGAGTGCTCATGAGGTTGCCGCTTACGCTGCCAGCAAAGGCGGGGTGGCCCAGGTGACCCGCTGCCTTGCCGCTGAATGGGCTGCCTACAACATCACGGTCAATGCCATCGCTCCGGGCGTTTTTGAAACCGATCTCAATAAGGAAATCATCAATCAACCTGCGCGCAGAACTTCCATCCTCTCTCATACCCCCATGAAGCGCTTTGGTCGGCTGGAGGAAATCAAAGGCGCAGCCATCTTTCTTGCGTCCGACGCATCGAGCTTCGTCACCGGCGCCTTTATACCCGTGGACGGCGGGTTCTTGGCCCAGGGAGTGGGAGAGTAGGTTCACTTCTTTGTCGAGCGGCTGGAAAGCTGGCGGTCTGTCATGCGGCAGCAGTCCCGAGCGCTTGGGCGCAAGGCATTGGGGCCGCCTTGTTGTCGCAATTGGCCGGCAACGTCAATGATTCGATCGGCAATCTTTTGAAACATGGCACTCTCATAAAGGGCGAACTCGCCCTCCTGCCGGAGGCTGGAAGGACCGGCCAATCCTTGAAAAGACGCTGTTGCCTTTAAGAAATATCCCATCGACCCCAATCTTCACCAGCCATGTGAAAAAGGCCATCCCGATGGGAATAAAACTGAACCCCGTGTCGGCCGGCCAATCCATCCTGACCCAGGAACTGATTTCCGCAAGCGCTGGGTCCCCCACTTTCTTGAGTTCTGAGACCCAGCCCAAATGGAGCAGCTTGGGAGAATGTGTGAATTGGAGGGCAAAAAGAATCACAAAGGCAAGGATGGCAGCCAAAAGAATCATGTCCAAAATCCAATGGAGAACTTGGAATGGGAAGGAAGCTACCGTGTGAAGCGCAGTATCCACTGAAGTTGTTTTTTCCACTTTTCCCCCCTAAAGAGCGGCCTGACTAGGAGATCTGAACTCTCCCGTCAATCTGATCGGAACCGTTAGCGCTCATTCTGCTTCGCCCTTCAAAGTTCCTGCGACAGACGAAGGCGCCAGCTTCAAGCCAGGGAAACGGGCAGCTCAGTATTGCCATTCGGTAATGAATCGCACAGCGTTACCGCGCAAGGGACCCAGAATCTCCGCGCTGTTGTAATGGGTATATCCAAGAATAAGCCGCAGATGTCTGCTGACCCGAATCGAAATATCGGGGCTGACGTTCCATGCTCGTGTGATCGCCCCGCCGCGATCGGTTTGCTGAATGCCGATTCCCGCGCTAAGATCGTAACCGAGCGGCCCCCAAAGCGTTCCGTAGATGCGGGGAACAAGCTCGTGACGCTGGTAAAAGCTGGGATTAAAAAATCCCAAGAAAACGTTTCGGCCCCTTCCGGCAAACCCGTAAATTAAGCCCTCATACCCGCCGTCAAGGGAAAACCGGTCTGACTGCACGAACGTTCTATTGAAAATGATCGACCCTCCGTTGGACTGGTCGTGATCGGCCAGGATCGCCGTTTGCGTCAATCCATTGACCACGCTCGTGTGCGCGTACTCTTCGGAAGAGTAATGCCCGTACCAGTAGGCCAAATGAAGCTCTGTCCGGGAATTGAAAAAGTAATTTATGCGCCCGAGCAACTGGTCCTGGATTACCCCAAACCGTGTGGAGACCGGAGTATAGGCAATGGCCGAGCGGGTGGCGTCCACATCGATGCTGAGATTTTTGGTGAGCCCGAAACTAACGCCGGCCAGCCCCAAAGGACGTTCCTCGGCGGACCTGATCGGCAGGGTTTGCCCCGGCACCGAGACCAGAGCGCCCGGGCCGAACCGTACAGCCCCCGCCCCGGCGCGAACGGTGAAGCGCGGTCCCAAGCGGGTGGATTGCCGATAAAGGAATTGATAGGGAGCCACAGCCCCCGTAATTCCCGTCGGGATTCTGTTGCCAAAGCTGTCAAGTTGGGCGCTCGGCGGACTATCGGTGGGAAGCGACACAAAGGAAAGGTACGAGTCTGTTTTAGGCAACCAATTGAGACCGATCGTCGTTCCGTAGGTATACATTCGCAGGTCTTCATTGGCCAGCCCGGTTCGGCCATTGAATTCGGTGGGCGGTCCGATTTCGCGCGCATAGCCGACTGTGGTGCGGATTGTCACCTTCGATTCCGAAAGAACCCGGCTCTTCAGCGAGGCAACCTCCGGGTCCCCCGGGCTCAGCTTTTCTGCACGATTGAGAAGATCCAGGGTTTCCCGGCGTCGGTGCCGGGCGTGTTCGATGCTGGCTAGAAGGAAAACCGAAGAGAAATTGTCGGGCCGCTTCTCGACCGCCTCGGTTGCGGCCGCTTGCGCCTCTGGAAACTTTCCCTGATAAAAAGCAATGCGAGCTTTCCCGAGCAAGGCGTCCGGATCCTGAGGATTAGTTTTGAGGAGCGCATCGTAATTCCGGGCCGCTGCTTCGAATTGTCCCTGGACAATATCGATGCGGGCCAGCTCCAGCCGACCTTCGCGGTTTTCGGGATCTTCCGACAGCAAATATCCCAAAGTCTCCCGAGCGGGAGTATAGTTTTTCAGTTGAACTTCAAGCTTCCCTTCCTCCAGCCGATAAGCGGTATTCGTCGGCTCTTGGGCCAGCAACTTCCGGTAGATCGCCAACGCCTCGCGCGGTTGGCCGGCCCAAACGTACACCCTGCCGAGACTTCCAAGCACCGTGGGATCATCCGGCTCTTGCTCGAGCACTTGCTGGTAGAGGCTTAGGGAAGAAGCGTACTCGTGTTCAAGGCTCAGCAAGCGGGCCAGTTCGAGCTTGGAGTCTCGATCATCCGGATAGACCTTGAGCACCTGCCGGTAGGCTTCGATCGCCGCGCTTTGATGATTCAGTTCTCCCTCCTCATAGGCGATACCCTTCATCGCTGACCGGTCCTGGGGATAACTTTCCAGCCTTTTCCGGTAAAACTCCAACCACGCCCGAGGCGGAGCATTGGCGGATGGCCGCAAAGTTTCCCACTTCGCCTGCCCTTCCGCTCGGGCGATGTCTTTGAGCGCTTGAGAGTTTTGCAGATCGTTAGGATTTCTTTTTGCCAGGGCTTCGAAGATGGGCCGGGCCTGCTCGAAATCATTCTTCCAAAGCAGAACGTAAGCTTTGCCCTGCAATGCGTCGTAGTAATCGGGCCGCTGTTCGAGCACTTGATTGAAATGAGTCAACGCTTCGTTATACTGGCCGGTAGCCGCGAGCGCTTGACCCAGCCCAACCTGTCCGTCCAGATTGCTGGGGCCCAACTGGACCAGCTTTTGGAATACTTGAAGCGCCTCTGGGAAACGGCGGGCTCGCCGCAAGGTATCTCCCAATTCGTACAGAACGTCTTCGGATCGAGGGTGCGTTTGAAGGTATTGCTGGTAGTAGGAAATTGCTTCTGTATAGTCCTGGCACAGTCGCAGAGAGCGGGCGAGGGCAAGCTGGACATCCGCCGCGCCCTGAGAAACTTCCAGAGCCTTCCTGCCGAAGACGATGCTTTGGTTGCAATGCTTGACGTCAGCGCTGAAGGAAGTAAGGGCCTTCAGCGCTTCGAGATCGTGGGGATTCTTGTCCGCTCGGTCCCGGTAATAATCCAGCAGTTTCGAGACGTCCCTCCTCTGTTGGGCACTCGCAAAGGCATTCTCCTCGATATGGCGCTGAGCCTCTCCGAACCCACGCTTGACTTCGGCGTCCTGAGGATAACGGCGGTGGAGGGCCTTGAAGATGGTGAGCGCCTGGGAATAATGCTTCTGCCATAGGAGCACAAAGGCTTTTCCTGAAAGCGCTTCCCCATTGTCGGGATCAAACCGCAAAACGCGTGCGTAAAGTTCCAGGCTCCGATCCATCTGGCCCTGCCACGAAAAGATCCGCGCCAGCCCTGTCAGCGCGGGCGAAAAGTTAGGGTTGGCCGCAAGAACCAAACGGTATTGGTCGGCCGCCTTGCTGTAATCTTTGTCGAGGCTGTAAAGGCGGGCCAGACTGGACCGTGCAGCCAGGTCGCCAGGCTTGCGTTGCAGATAGGCAAGATAGGCGGCGGAAGAGTGCGGAGGGTCGCCGGCAGCCTCGTAGGCTTCCGCGGCTCTCTTCCAGGTTTCGGCGGACGAATCGGGCAGCATGGCCAGCTTCATCTCCGCCACCGCCGCTTCTTTGTATTTCTTGAGCGCCATGTAGCATTGCCACAGCTTATCGACTGCTTCATTCGAGTGGGGATCCATCCTGTAGGCGCGTGCGTAATACTTTGCCGCTTCCGAATAACCCCGTGGCCCCGTCACGTAATAGCAGTAACCAAGGTCCTTCATGATGTCGAAGTTGTTTGGAAAAGATGGAAGCGCTTCAAGGTAATACTCTCGTGCGGTTGGGTAATCTCCTTGAGCAAACGACGTGTGAGCCCGCTGCAGAAGCTCCAAGGGAGGCAGATTCTCTCGCTGTTCACCGGCGCGAGCCCCGGGCGCCGGCACCAGTGCCGCCCCCAAGAGCATGCCGGCGAGAAGGAAAATCAAACCCTGCCAGCGTCTTGGGCTGTTTGTCCAGAACCTAGCACAAAGGGCATTCGAATCAGCTTCTATTGCTCTGATATTTAAGGCCATATTCCGTCGATCCTTTTTGGAGTTTGAGGGCTGAGCGCGGGCGGCGCTATTCGGCTTCAGCCCTTTTGAGATAGCCCTCGACTTCCGCGTTTCCCGGATCTATTGCCAGAACCTGCCGGAACGTCCGTTCCGCCGCCGCCTTGTTCTGTAACCTTAAGAAAGCCAGACCCTGCCCCACCAGGGCCTCTTCATCATTCGGGCTCTGTTCCAGCACCAAGTTGAACTTCCGCTGCGCCAGAACGGGATTGCCTTGCTGGAGATAGCAGAATCCCAATCCCTCCATGTTGCGGAGGTTCCGGGGATCCACCTTGAGGCCTGCCTGGAAGTCTTCTGCCGCTTGCGAATACAGCCCCAGACGGTAATTCGACCACCCCCGTAGATAGGCAACATCGACATCGTCTGCCTTGATAGGTTTGAGAATTTCCAGGACTTTCGCATTATGATCCCGGCTGAATTCCCTTCTTGCGTCAGCCAGCCGGTTCACGAGGTCCCAGTACTCGGTCTTGGAGCCGGCGGGAGTCCAATAACTCGCCGGAACGTCGGCCCGCCGAAGGGCGTCCATCACATGCACCACGCGATGCTTGCCGAGATAGCAGTGAACGTATGCTGGTGCGTCCAAATGTTTCAGAAAATCTACTGCCTTCTTTTCCTCTTTCGGATAATCATTGAAAACCTGCTGATCAAAAATGCTGGCCATAGGAAAGTCCTTGAAGATCAGGCCATCCTTCCTCGCTTCTGCCTCTTCCCGATCAAGCAGCTCTTTCTCATAGGGCAGACGCGGGTCGAGCAAGCTCACATCGTACCGGCCCCCGCGCCTCGCGAAATGCTGTAACTCCTTGGCACTGGGATAAGGGCCGAAACTGATCATGGTGATTCGAGCGGGAAAAGCCGCTTGCGCCCACCGAACCCAAATACTTCCCGGGCTCAACAACACAAGGTAGGCTGCCGCCGCGCTCCCCAGGGCAAGCATGGCAATAATGAGGATTCGAACGCCACCTCTTTGGGATCTCATAACTCATAAGTTTTATCGGCGGGTGCAAGGGTCCTCTTTAAGATCAAGAGTGGCTCGGGTTCCGTTCCTTTCCGGCGTGTCGTGCCGGCGTTCCAGGCTCTGCTGGATGATCGCCGGAGGGCGTTTTCGGCAAAACCAGGAATGCCTTCTTCAAAATGTTGTAAGACTCTTTCTCTCTCAGCACGTATTGCGGCTGGGTCCAAGGAGCCCAGACGAACCGCCGGAGCGATTCCTGGGAAATCGTGAGAGGCCCTGAGAGGGCAGGCAGCGAGTCGGCAAGGGTCTGCCCCTGCTCCATGATGGGGCGCAGGCTGAGGTCGGGCGCCGGACGATAGGAAAAGGCCGCAAACTCAAACCCGGGAGTTCGCGTGGTCTTGACCGTCCCGTCTTTTCCCAGCCCGGCAAAGATTTCAAGCGTTGATGGGTCCGTGACATTTAACAGAGCCCAAGGGATGCGCACATCGATGGTATTTGTTGCCGGGTTCACGTGCCATTCGGCCAGGGAATCATAGTCGCCGGACGATGGATCAAGCGTCCCGTAGCGCAGAATTCCCCGATCGTATCTCACGGGAGGGAAATATTTTCCGTCCCTCGCAAATCGCCGGCGGTTCGGCTCGATAATTTCTCCCTCGAAGGCGCCGCGGTCGGTCAGGTCGGGCGTCCAGCCGAGCTTTTGAGCGAGCAACGTTTCCGCCGGGTTTCCTGCAACCGGAACAATCTCGTACGGGTTATAAGAAGAAGCAATCCAGAGGTGGCTTGAAGCCGGACCCGCCAGTTGCACAGCGAAAGTCATCCCTTGCGGAAAGCGCACGGGAGCGATAAAAGGCAAGTAAGTGAGGCCAGCTTGGCCGGGATCTGTCGAGATCCCGATCAGGTAGTTGACCTCGCCCCAGTTCACCCGGCCATCGCTGTCGCCGGCCAGTTTGGCCACAACCAGCCGTAGATAAAGGAAGCCCTCGTCGGCATCCACATAAAGAGTTTTGAGGTCCCGCGCCGAGTCCCAGCGATCCCCCACCGGCTGGAACAACCCCGGCTTTCGCTCGGAATCGAACGCCGGCCGGTTGGCCCATTCCGAAAGGTTTCCCGCCAGTTGGTGGACCGAGCGCCGGTAAGGGTCCGCGGCCACCAAGCCGTAATATTCAGCCGGGTCCATAAAATTAGTCCATTGCGGTTTGTTCTCCTGGGGAGTTTCGTAATTGCGCGTCAGCCAGGACCGCCGGAACCACTCATCGAGCCACTCAAAGACCATCCCTCCGGCAGCTCCGGCATCGTAAATGTTGCGCGTCAATCGCGCCAATAATTCCCCTTGTTCCTGTTCGGTTTTTCCTCCCTCGTTAAAACCCGCGGGGTTAAAATGTCCAACCCCCAGGCTGGTAGGAATTCCATAGTCGCTGATCACCAGCGGCAACCCCTGAGTGTGAGCTTTCAGGTCCTCAAGGTAGCCGAGGAACGGGTCAATGCCGTCGCGATCGGCGACCCGGAGATAGCCCGGATCAAGATTGAGGAAATCGGGGTAAAACGGAAACACGCTGTAATCGGCAAAGTACCCTGCCGCAAATTTCTCCGTCGGCTTCAAGTGTGTCGGGTCAACCGTGGCACTGTCATCGTCGTCGTAGGGACCCGCTGGCGTTTGAAAGCGCTCCCCAAGGCTCCGCCGAATGGCGATTTCCTCGGCCATCGAACTCTCGGTTGGATGCCGGATGGCATCGAGCGTCGGCCAGTTCACAAATGCCGCAGGATGCTGCCAGTTGTACTTGCCTTGCTCGTATTCCACGAGGTGGTCGATCATTTCAGCCAGAAAAATCTCTGTGGGGCTGCCCGAGTGAACATCGACATAATCGCCATGATAATTTTGCAGGTTGGGGTGCAACCCGTTGTTGTCCAGGACGATGTGGGAAAGCCATGGATTGCCGACCACAAACCCCGCCACCCACCGGGCGATATCGTGCGGATAGAGCCCTCCGGCGTGAAGGTGGTTGGAGCCCACGTCACCCTGACCGTGCACGACGTCGACAGCCGCCCGAATCTCCTTGAGGCACGACTGGTAATAATCGCCCTGGTAAAAATCATCATTCTTCGGCGGATTCTCAAACGTCACGCCTTGCAGAAGCCATAGCGGCGGGTGGGATTTTTCACTGTCAAACTGGTAAAGAGCGTTGTAGAACGCGGGAGGCAGGACGGTGGTTACCCGGATTGTGTTGACTCCCAGATTGCCGATCTCCCCGAGCCATTGCAGGTAAATGCCGGAGTCGGTAACAGAATCGATAGGAAAGTTGCCGGGCAGCGCTGCAGTGAGGTCAACGCCGGTGAGATACACGGGATTCCAGGCGTTTCCGGAAAGTTCAGCAAACGAATCTCCTTCCACGCGAGCCGTGTAGGTCAAGTGTTCGGGACGGATGACGGGCTGGAACGCCAGGCTTGCCGGAACGGCGCCGCTCTTCAGGTTGTAAAGCTCGCTCAGATTCTTGAGGGCCAGGGGGTCGTTGTCGCGAAGCGCCAGCACGCGCTCAAACTCCTGCGCTGCGTCGCGGTTCCGGCCCGTGCGCCGGTAGAGGGCTCCCCAGGCCATATGGACGTCGGCGGTATCCACCCTCCGGTTCCGAAGAAGATCCAACAGCCGATAGGCTCTCTCGTAGTTTTTGAGTTCAATTTCTGTTTCCGCGTAACCCAGGATTGTGTCCGAAGCCTTGGGAGCCAGGCGATGGGCCCGGCTGAATTTTGCAAGGGCCAGTTCGGGCTGGTGCAGCTTAAGATGATCCCAGCCCATCAGGGTCAAGACTCCGGTGTTATTGGGATCAATCGCGTAGGCGCGATACAGAAGCTGCAAAGATTTCCGGTAATTGTCGTTCTTATACTCATCGACCGCCGCGGTGTAGATCGGGCCACTCACCGGCTTCACATAGAACTCCCAGACACAAGCGGCGAGCAGGATGAGAAGTAAGGAAAGTCCAATTCGGTTCTTAAAGAGAGGCATTCGCAGAACCTAACGCGCGACTCCGACATGAGTGACTTTTTCCCATTCCCGGAAACCCGTGAGGAATCGCACCACGCCTTGAAAACGGTAATAGAGCACGAGCTGGCGGTAGCCGATGTTTTCAAGCAGAGCGTACCCGAGCAACGTGGCAAGGTCGCGGTATCGCGGATAACGCCGGTAGGTCAGTTCCTCGAGGAGAACCGCGCCAATCGAGAGCAGGCCTCCATAAGCCAGGCTGAGAAGGACGAAGAGCAAGTAAAGGGTTGCAGGCACCATGGCAAAGATAATGGCCAGGGGAACCATGAAGTAGCCCAGAAACTCCGCCACCGCCCCCAGAGCCTCGACATACAGGTGAAAAGGAAAACTGAAATTGCCCACCATCCCATACCGGTGGTTAAACAGCATCTCGGAATGTTTCCACAGGGTTTGGCACAGACCCATCTGCCAGCGCCGCCGCTGCTTGCCCAGCATCTTCAGGGTCGCCGGGCATTCGGTCCAACATACCGGGTCCGAAGTAAAGGACATGGCGACGCGCCGCCGGTTCTTGACCGCCCAGTGGTGGATCTGGACGATAAGGTCCATGTCTTCGGTCACCGTATCATGCGCGAAGCCGCCGACATCCAGAACGGTTTCGCGGTGAAAAATCGCGAAAGCTCCCGAAACAATTAAGGTGCCGCCCAGCAGGTCCCATCCGGTGCGGCCGAACAGGAAACTCCGCAGGTACTCGACCACCTGGAAGCGCTCCAGCCGAGACTTCGGCAAGCCGACCTTGACGACCCGGCCCTCACGAACCTGGCAGCCGTTCATCACCCGCACAATGCCGCCGCTCGCCACCGTGTTAATCGGAGAACGGATCACCGGCCGCATCAGGCGCAGCAAGGCGTCGCTCTCCAGAATGGAATCGGAATCCAGGGTGCAGAAATAGGGTGTCCGGCAAATGTTAATCCCGACATTCAAGGCGTCGGGCTTGCCGCGGTTTTCCTTGCTGACCACCAGAAGGTTCGGCCGGTCCGGGTTCATATAGAAACCCCGAACCGCTTGGGTGGGAACGTGGGGGCGGTAGATCAAGTCCATCTTGACCAGGTGAAAGTGCTCGACCAGCCGTTCAAGAGTCCGGTCCGTCGATCCGTCGTCCACGACAACCACTTCCAGATCGGGATAGTCGGTCCGCAGAATGGACTCCGTTGCCTCGCGGATAATCTCTTCCTCATTCCAGGCCGGGATGATGATGGTCACGGGAGGCGTCACGGGAGATTCCCGGATTTCGTCCATTCCCTGATAGGCGAGCCGGCGGTTATAAAGCCATACGGACCCGAGCGACAGGACCATCAGCAGAGTGTAGACGCCGTTTCCCATAAAGAAGTAGGAAACGATGAAAATGTTGAACAGGTTCATGCCATGAATAAAAATCTGCCGCCACACTTCCATGAAATTAGCCCTCTCCGTGTTGATGGTTGGCACTCAAAGCTGCTTGAGCAAGCGCCCTGAGTTCAGAATCCGGTTCTTGTTGGGCGACCATTTCGATCCAGTGTTGAATCTGCGGATCGGGCGAACCCCCGAACTCTTGCAGGAACTTTTTCCGTAACCGGCCGTTCCCTTTACCCTGCGTGAGCACGGACACGATGTAGCTGGTCTTCCCCATTTCAGCCAAGTGTCCGAGCACGCGGGCTTCCCGGCCGTTGCCGTTTTCGGCGCACTGCAAGAGGAGATCGGGGATCAAGCCCGCACGCTGGAACTCATCCGCAATTTGTTCCCGGCTATAGCGATCGTCCGTTCGCAGAAAATGTTCGGTGAGCCGTTCCCGTCCCACGGGCCCAAAGCTTCTGAGCGTCCGGACCGCCGCTTCCCTCACCCTCCAGTTCGGGTCCGTCAGGGCCCCGGCGATCTTGCCCGCCTGCGAAAGGAACCGGCGCTTTGCCAAAGCCCGCACCGCGTGAAGCCGGACAAACCACGCGGCATCCTCCAGCAGGGTGAGCAGGAGGGGAACGGCGCGCGGATCGGCCAGATAGGAGATCACCGCCGCGGCCCGGGCCCGGACATCGGGGTTCTCATCAAACGCCATTTCCACAAGGAACACCTCGGCCAGATCAGCCTGCAGGTTTCTCCTGTCCAAACAGAAATCCGTTTTCCCGGCCGCCTCCCGTTCGACCATCTCGCGGATGATGTCGGTGGAGAGGAAGCGAATGCGGGGGTTCGGATGCCGGAGGGAAGGCAAAAACTCGTCGGCGTTTTCAAGCGGAAAGCTGACCAGCGCCGCCTTGATAGCCCGAACGGAGAGCGCCGAAGTCGACGCCAAGACCACTTTGTGAAGTTGCGCCACCAAGGCCGGAAAACTTCCCGGGTACCCGATTGCGGACAACGAACGGGCCGCCACCGATTGCAGGTCGGGATGGGAATCTTCGAGGGCCTTGACCAGCAAAGGCCAACTCGGTTCATGGCGGATCAAGCCCAAATTCTCCGCGCTCTTGGCCCGAATCAAGAATTGCAGCGTGCTGACTCTTTCAACCAATCCACCCGGGTCGGCCAGCGCGTCCTTGATCGAGGCGGGATCAATCTGGCCCATCAGCCTCTGCTGCCAGATTTTGACCAGCCCCAGATCTTCCGAAAGGCGCCGCAGGACAGGCTCCTGGCCCGGGGCGGGTTTCCGCTCAAGGCATAATCGCTCGAGCATTGACATGCGGTCGGACCCCGAAATACCCCGCAGCTCCTGCAGCCCCTGGACATAAGGAATTTGCCCGGAAAGGACGCCAGGCACAATGGAACCGTACTTTTCCCGGAGCGCATCGATCCGCTGAAAAAACTTCCGGCGCCTTTGCCGTCGAGTCAGCACGATCCCGACGAGAAACAAATTCCCCAGCAGGACCATCACAAACAGCACAAAGACAACTTCAGTAAGGTGTTCAATCAGAAATGGCATAGAAATCGAGGACAGAGAAGCTCCCCCTCGCCCCTTTGCAAAATGGTGAATCGTGGTAGGCTTTTGCAGAAGCTACCCACGCTCAACTTATCGGCCTTTGGGCAAAAAAAATGAGCCGGTTTGGATAATATTTCTTCTGGGAAATGAGAAATGGAAACGAGCAGGAAAGCGCGGAACTGCAATCCTATCAAGGTTAAGAATGCAGCTTTGCCCTGGAGGGCGGGCCGTTTTAAGCTCGGGTGACCTTAATGACGGCTGGATTCCGGACCGGTTTCACCGCCTTCAGCCTTGGAATCGTCCAGGTCTTTGCGGCGGGTCTGGTAGGGCCGTGAATGGAGAGGCGGGTCAGGCGGCGAAAGCGCCAGTCATTATCTTAGCGCTTGATGGGAAGACCGGCTTTTCGCCAGCTTTCCAGGCCATCCTGATAAACCTTCACGTCATCCATGCCGAATCCTTGGGCCAGCAGGATTCGGCCCGCCGCCCGGCTGGAAGCACAGATATCGCCGCTGGAGCTACCGCTTTCGTACAACACGATCGTCTTCTCCTTGGGCAGCCGGCGCCATTCTTGCTCGAAATAGCCAATCGGGACATTGAGAGCCCCGGGAATATGGCCTGACCGGAAGTCCTTCGCAGAGCGGACATCAACAAAAAGGGCGCGGGAGCCATCCTTAAAAAGCTTCTCGGCATCGGGAGTCCGGATCATGGCGGGCTGCCGCTTTTTGGCTTCGGCCTCGCTGCAAGCGGTATTGGAGTCTTGGGATGCAGCAAGGATATTTTGCGTACCGGCAAAAACCGGCATGGTCTCACTTGCTTGAGCGCTTGGCATTTTCGCCGCCGCAGCTTTCTTTCCTGGCGGTGCCGAATGCGCCGTTTGCTTTGCAGCTACGGGCGAACTCGATGGGCGTGAGACATCGGTTTGTCCCTTTCCTTCCTTCTCGAGTTCCAGCTCGACAAGTTGCGCGAATTGCGAATACTCGATGGGGCCGACAATCATCCTGCCATCGATAAAAAACGTTGGGGTGGCGTGAACGCCCAGCGCCCGGCCATCCTCAATATCTTGAGCGACCCGCGAGGCCATTTGGCCTTGCTGAAGGCATTCAACAAACTTCCTGGAGTCAAGCCCCAGATCCGAGGCATACCGGCTAAGGGCGGGCATACTCAGATCGCTTTGGTTCGCGTAAAACTTGTCCACTGCTTGCCAGAATTTGCCCTGCTGGGCGGCACATTCGCTGGCTTCGGCAGCTTTCTCCGACTGGGCGTGAAGGGCCTCGAGGGGAAATTGCCGAAAAGCAAACCGGATCCGGTCACCGAATTGTTCGCGGATTTCACGGGCAGATTCCTCGGCCTGCCGGCATGCCGGGCAGACGAAATCCCCGAACTCAACCACCGTAACCCGGGCGTGAGGGTCTCCATAGAAATGGGTATCCGGCCGGACCAAGTGCGCCTCAACGGTCTTAACGGAAGGCGGCTTGGTGACAGGAAAGCTTCCGTGACGCGTCAGAGCGACAAAGGAAGGCACTGCGGCCACAAAACCAAATAAGATCAAAGCAAAATTCCTCTGGACGATGCTGAGAGCTTCCGCAGGCTCCAGCGGTGGCGCGGGCCGGGAAAGATCAACCAGGGAAAGAGCAAAAATCCCGGTTACCGCGAGCGCAGACGTGACGCACCAGACGCACCAGGCATGAAGAGCAAAGGCCTCGACTCCCGTCAGGTACAGCGAGGAAAGAAACCCCATCCCCGAAACCAATGCGACCGCGTACTCTGTCCACCGGGCTATGGCCGGGGGTAGCAGGGCATGGATAAAGACTAGAAGCACCAGGAACGCATACATCACAACGCCAAAGACGGGCAACGGAATCCCGCCCAGGTGAGAGTAGGCACTGGCTCGCGCGACATCGCATCCGCCACCGAAGCAGACTATCGGGCTGGAAGGGGAGGTATAAACCCACAAAAGGTAAAGGGAGTCAAACAGTCCGAGCAAACTCAAAGCCAAAGTCGCGAATTTCCGCATAACGATTTATTGTATACCGTTCTGGCCAAGGGCGGTACTGGTGAACCCTTAACACTTTTGGAAAGCTGATGCAGCCCCATCCCCCCAAGCATTGCGCGGGCCTGCCGCTGCAAACACCCTCACAAAGCATAAAAACAACTATCGATTGGATCTGCTTAAAAACCAGGGGTTTGCCGGCCCCTGGCCACTCCCGAGCGGGAGGCCCGATGAGATAGCGAGAGTAACAAACTCTTTGGCGCCGGCCACGCTCTCTTGCACTGTTTTGCCTTTTGCCAGCCCGGCGGCAATGGCTGAAGAAAAAATACAACCGGTGCCGTGGCTGTTTTTCGTCCGCACTCTCCCGGCGCGAAACTCGAAAAACTCCCGGCCATCGAACAGGACGTCCACAGCATCCCCTTCCAGATGGCCTCCCTTGATCACCACGTTCTCCGGCCCTAAGTTGCGAATCGCGCGCGCCGCTTCCCGCATCTGCTTCAGCGTTTTAATTTCACGCCCGAGGAGCGCACCCGCTTCGTGCAGGTTGGGCGTCACAACGGTAGCCAGGGGCAGCAATATTTTTGTGAGCGCCTCAACACCCTGAGGATGAAGCAGCGGAGTGCCACTCTTGGCGATCATAACAGGGTCAACCACCAAGGGACACGGGCGCCGTTCGTGGAGCGTTGCTGCGACCGCCTCGATGATCGCGGCGTTTGAGAGCATTCCGGTCTTCACCGCATCGCAACCGATGTCCGCAAAACAGACCTCCATCTGTCGCACGACGAATCGGGCATCCGTTTCAACAACTTCAAAAACTCCCATCGTGTTTTGAGCCGTCAGGGCCGTGATGGCGGTCATGCCATAGGCGCCGAGCGCAGAAACCGTCTTCAGATCCGCTTGAATTCCTGCTCCGCCGCTCGAATCCGAACCCGCAACAATCAGCACTCGCGGGATCGTTACGTTTCTCTGGGCCATTTTCATCCTTCGGGGGCGCTGCCACATTCGGGCTGCAAGAGCCGAACTCAGTGGTTTTCCATACCTCAGCTTACTTCCCGAGGCCGCCAGCAATAAGGGCTAAGTTGATGGTGCGGGGAATACCCTTAAATTCCCACTGGTTTGATCATACGCTCGGTCATCAGCCGGTACTTTCCCCAATATGAGGCAGAGATCAAAAAGCGCGTAGGCGCCGAACCGTCTTCAAGGTAAGGGAACTGTTTAGCCCAACAGAGGAAAACCCTTTCCTAATGAGAGTTGCAAAATAGAGTGACAACCACCGCTGGTGCGCGGGTCGATGACCCGCGTCTTCCGCCGCTCAGGCAAGCAGTGCTTGCCGCCGAGCGGCGCTACAAAAAACGCCGTCCCTCTATTTTGCAGGCATCGGTAGACCCTATGTTGCGCTCACGGCATCAAGGGCTCGCGTAGCCGAGGCTTTTGAGCATTTCGAGATCTTCTTTCGAAAGGCGGCCCTGGGGCTCCAAGCCGCGATTCGTGGCCTTGAACCAGGAGTCAAGGTCTTCCCTGTATCCGGTTAACGTCGCGATATTTGTCCCTTTTGAAGAGACCGGCTCCGCTCGCGAAAAAGCGTCACTCAGCCGGTAGACCTTGAGCGCGTCCTGGCTTCCGGATGAGATTACTTTAACGTTACCCTCTACGAAACCGATCAACGAGGGAGTTCGCTTCGTCTCCGCCCATGTCCAAAAGAAGCTCATCCACTGGGGAGGCAGAAGGGTAGGTTCGGCGTAGGTCAGGAAGTACGTGGGCCGGGCTGGAGCATCCTTCCCGCCGCTGTCGATGATGGGTTTCAAGTCATGTCCGGATTCACCCGGAATCTTGAAATGCAGGCCAACGTAATCGAGAATGGTCGGCATGATATCAACGGTGGAGACGTTTGTTTTGATCCTTTCCTCCTGGGGAGTTTCTTTGGGATAGGAAAAAATCATGGGCACGTGCATGGCGGGCTGATCAATGTGGTATCCGTGACCCCAGATACCGCGCTCACCCAGATTCTCGCCGTGGTCAGCTACAAATACGATCAAGGTCCGATCCCGAACGCCTAAGTCGTCCAGGAGCTTGAGCGTCTTCCCAAGGTCGTTATCGTCAAAGGCGATTTCACTGTCGTAGGCGCGAATTTTCGCGGCCCTGTTCGCATCAACGGATGCGGAAACCGGGAAGATTGTGGCGTGGCTTTCGCGCTGGAGGTTGGCGAATTTTGGGTGGAGGTCATAGGGATGGTGGGGATCAAAGTAGTGGACCCAGAGAAAAAATCGCGAGTGGCCGTGCTTTTCCAGCCAGCGCCGGCTGGCCGTGCCCACCTCGTCCCCTCGGCGGGCAGCGTTCACCACTTTGTAGTAGTAAGAAAAGTTCTCGTTGTACACCCCGAAGCCCTTGCCCAGACCTGTAATGCCTTTCTTGAGAGGCCATGCACTGATGAAAGCTGCCGTCTTGTAACCCAGACGATGAAAAACCTGAGCGAGCAAGATGGGCCGCGGATGAGTGGACATATGCATGCCATTGATGGTGGCGCCGTGTTGTTGAGGATAGAGAGAGGTCATGATAGAAATGTGAGAAGGCCCCGTAAGCGGGATGGCACTATAAGCATTTTCAAACAGCACACCGTGCGCGGCCAATCGATCGATATTCGGCGACGTCCGGCGCACATATCCGTAACAGGAAAGATGGTCTGCACGGGTGGTATCAAAAGTAATCAGAAGGACGTTCGGCGCCGACTTTTCATCAAATTGCGACTTGCGTATTTTTTTAAGTGTTTTGGCCTGCAAAAACAGAGAAACGATAATGATGCCAACCGAAGCGCCTAACATTCGACGCATCAAACACCTCCACACTCCTAATGTCTCAATAAAGCGCTCCGCGCGAGCGGCTGGCCCCGTGGGCCGCACTCGCGCGCAAATTTCAGCGCTGCGAATGCCCGGCCAGTCTTAGAGCCGCGTCCCCTAAGGACGCCATCTGGCCAGGCGTCAATTCACGGAGGATCATTCCGTCTTTCATTTCGACAATTCGGTCGGCTCGCATGGCAACCTCAGGGTTATGAGTCACCATCAAGGTCGTCAGGCCGAGGTCATGCTTAAGCCGTAGGATGAGGTCAAGCACCGCGGCCGCATTTTGGGAGTCGAGGTTGCCCGTCGGTTCGTCGGCCAGGAGGATATCGGGATTATTGATGAGAGCACGTGCAAGGGCCACACGCTGTTGTTCCCCGGCCGAAAGCTCATTGACGCGCCGAAGATCCTTCTTCCCCAGCCCTACCGCGGCTAGAAGGTCATCCACCGCTCTCGGCGGCCGCGGCTGCTTCCAGCCGAGCAGCCGCGGGGCCTCGATGTTACTCTTTGCGGAGAGAAAGCCCAGCAGATTGAAACGCTGAAAAACAAAACCAATTCGCGTATTGCGGAGGCGCGCCCGAGCAGCATCCGGCAGGCTGGAAACAGGCACACTGTCGATGAGGACCTCGCCGCTGGTCGGAGCCGCCAAACCCGCAATCAGATACAGAAGAGTTGACTTGCCCGAACCGGACGCTCCCATGATGGCCACAAATTCGCCCGGCCGAACCTTTAAGTTCAGCCCGTTGACGGCGGGCGGCGACGCGGAACGACGGTCATAAACCTTGGTCAACCCGCGCGCCTCAATCACCGGCCGCTTGTCGCCAGCAGCGAGTTCGTTTCCTTTACTCATAAGCAAGTGCCGCAATAGGCTCGCTGGCGCTGGCCCGATAGGCCGGGTAAGCCCCGCCCAGAACCGCACTGGCAAGCGCTATGGCGGCTACCCGCAGGAGGGAACCCGCGGGCAGCAAAAAGTGCAGCGCCGGATAAATCGAGAGAATGATCGTCTTGGTCAGCAGATAAAGAATTAGCGAAAGCCCTCCGCCGAACAAACAAAGCAGGCAAGCCTCCCCCAGAAACAAGTTCAGCATGTACCGGCGGCTTGCGCCGAGGGCCCGGAGGATTCCAATTTCTCGCGTTTGTCCGAGCATCTGTACGTAAAGAGCCAGGAAAATGACCAGGAAGTTGATGATTCCTGCGAACGCAATGACCACCATCAGGAACTGTCTTAATCCCAGAAAAGAGGAAGGCGTGATGAGCGAAGTAAGATCGCTCATCTTGGTAATCTGATACCCGCTTAAAGCCCCGCCGTCAAACTCCCGCAACCGTTTCTCGACCGCGCCGGCCAAGCCCGGAGACGTGCACTTCACAAAGATGACGGCGCACGCCCCGGGGGCCACCAATCCCTGAAGCGTCTTGAGAGGAACAAAAACCCGTGCGCCTTTGCCGTGTTCGACAACACCACAAACCGTGAACGAGTGATTCAAAATATCCAGCGTGCTTCCCACGTGTACATGATGAGTGCTGACGTAAACGTCATCGACGAGGGCTGTATACGGTCCCGTAAACGGTCCGCCCTGAAGGAACTCGAATCCTCCCGTCACGAGGTTGAAACTCGGAAGGTCGATCCCGAAAATGGCTTCGAAACGGTTCGTAAAGCTGACATTCGTTGCCGTGGGAGTTGTCGCGGCAACCCCCTGGACTTCCAAAATCTTCTGAGCCATCGAGTCCGGCATCACGTTCTCGCCCAGACCCAGAATGTAAGAGGAATGAGGCGGCTGAATCATGAGATCTGCCCCAATGCCCTCCGTGCGATGGATCTTCTCCTCCATGACCCCGGTCGCCAAGCCCTTCATAACCAGCCCCAGCAACAAGGCCACACTGATCATCCCCATGGAGAGAAACATCCTGACGGGATGATGCAGGAGTTGCCTTAGCATCAGCTTCAGCACAGAACCCTCGCTTAACGCCGGGGACAACGCTTCCCCGCATTTTGCGGCTCAATCCTTTATCTTACGGCAATTGGATGAGGTTTGACGAGGATGGGTTGTGATCAAAAAATATTGAAGGAATTATGGCGATGGAGGAACCTGATCCTTCCGGGTTCCGAATAAGCTCAGCAAACCTTTCAGCGGCCGTTCGCGGGAGCCGCCTCGACTCAGCGCGTGATTTCGAACGGCTACACTTCAGGACTCACCGTGCGAACGGCCATCTTTTTAGCAAGGGCCAATAACACGTTGCGGTCTGTAGGTGAAAGGTGCCCTTGCAGTTCCCTCAATTTCAACAGAAACCTGGCTTCTGCCCCTGCAGGCCCTTCTTCTTGCGAAAGGTTTTCGAGCGTAAGGGAGGCAGTGGTACGGTCCTGCGGGGGCGCTTCCGTGTAGTAAAAAAGCCTGTAAAGAGGTACATCCAGAGCGCCGGCGAATCTTTCCAGGGTCTCCAGGGATGGAACGGTATGACCGTTCTCCACCCGGGAAATGTAACATCTCAGCAAGCCCGTCTTTTCTTCGATGTCGCCTTGAGAGAGTTGCCGTTGTTCTCGCATTTCGCGGATCCGCTCACCAATTCCCATTGCTCAAACCCTCCAATACCGCAATCCCCGGTTGTCGATCCTCCGGCTTCCCAGGTACGAAGACTACGTTATGTTGGCTGTATTAGGCAAGACTACCTGAGTACTAGTACTGAAGTACTAGGAGTGTGTCGGAGAAAAGAAATTCCGAACGAAGAATCAATAAGTTACGAGCGAAGCAAAGTTCGTAAGTTGTTGATTCTAAGTGCAATAAAATCTATCTCCAACAGACTCCTAGTGTTGCGTTTGGAAAATACGCTTACCTGTAGCGCCGCCCTTCAGGGCGGCATGCCGGGCGTAAAGCCCGGTGCTACAACAAATGGGTCCTTCCGTATAAGTAATACAATTTGCCGAACGCAACACTAGAAGCCAATCGGCTGACGGCTTTTCAATCCAGTAGGGTTGACAACAAGGCCATACGGACAAACAGGCCATTCTGCGCCTGACGGAAATAGGCGGCGCGGCGGTCCTGGTCCACTTCCATGGCGATCTCGCCAAGGCGGGGAAGAGGATGCATGATGATGGCGTGAGACTTCATCAGTCGCAGGGAGGCCTGGGTGAGAATATAGACGTCACGGCAACTCTCGTAATCGGCAATGCGGTCACCGAACCGTTCCTTTTGCACCCGCGTCTGATAGACCACATCGACTTCCGGCAGCACACGGTCGAGCATCGTTTCTTCTGCAAACCCTATGTGGCGCTCTCGGAGGTGTTCCAGAATATCCGGCTTCATCTCCAGCTGAGGCGGAGCGACAAAGTACATCTTGATGTCCTTGAACTTGCTCAGCAGATAAGCGAGCGAGCGGACCGTGCGTCCTTGAGCCAGATCGCCCACCATGGCAATCTTGAGGCCGTCGATGGAACCAATTTCTTTTCGAATCGTGTAAAGGTCGAGTAACGCCTGGGTAGGGTGCTGCCCCGCCCCGTCCCCGGCGTTAATCAGGGGCACGCGCGAAACCGCCGCCGCACGCTTGGCCGCGCCGACCTCGCTGTGGCGCAGGACGATGACATCCGCGTATCCGTTCATGATGCGGATGGTGTCTTCCAGCGTCTCTCCCTTCGCAACCGATGAGAATTCGGCGGCGTTTTCCGTTGAAATAACCCGCCCGCCCAGGCGGTGCATGGCAGCCTCAAAGGAAAAACGCGTCCTGGTGGAAGGCTCATAGAAAAGGGTGGCCATGAGCCGCGAGTGAAAATCGTCCGTGCCTCCGCGCGCGACCACTCGCTCCATCTCTTCGGTAACATTGAACAAATGATTTAAAGTCGGCAGGTCAAATTGTTGAGCTTCGATGACGTGGTGCAGCTTCATTGATGTTCCCCTCCACTCGACCGCTCAGAAATTAAGGCAACGACTGTAATCGGTGTCCGTCCAGAAGATATCTCGAAGGCCCCGCAAGCGTCAACCCGGATGGATCATTCGGATTGCTAAGCCAAAACCAGATTCTTCTTCTCCCGGAAATGGGTCAAGCTCCAAAGGAACTCTTCGAGCGGTTGAAATTCGACGATGGCAAGCCATTTTTTGCCTGAGCCAGATGGCCATTGTGCCATGAAGCATTCCGCCTGTTAACAAAGATCCAACCCGTGCCCTTCCCGGGCCGCCACGCGCTTTCTTTCCTAATAGAATCAGCGTATTACAATTCCTCTTCCGGCCATGCACTCCTCGGGAAAACGCTTCGGGAAAAATTGCCGGCGTCCCGCCGGGCGTGGTTTCGTCCTACACCCCCTAACGCTTCTGGATCGAGACTCCGATAGAAAACAAAGAGTGGCACGGGCAGAACAAGATGTCTCTGCCTAGTGTTGCGTTCGGCAAATTGTATTACTTATACGGAAGGACCCATTTGTTGTAGCGCCGGGCTTTACGCCCGGCATACCGCCCTGAAGGGCGGCGCTACAGGTAAACGTATTTTCCAAACGCAACACTAGCATGGATCCCGGGCAGTCAAAGGAAAGCGCAGAGAAGAAGATTCCCAGCGCAGGCTGACCCGAGTGGCTGGCCCATTAAAGTGCCGGCCGAGCTACGCCGAGAAGATGCGAGGGGGCGCAAGCCCTCACTCCGGGGGCTCCTCAAAGTGTGAAGGACTTACTGATGTTTACAAAATATAGTGACGCCGTTCTTTGTAGCGCCGCTCGCCGGCAAGCACTGCTTGCCTGAGCGGCGAAAGACCATAGACCCGCGCTACAGTAATAGTTGTCACTATATTTTGTAACTCTCAATAATTTAGACCACGACCCGGTTCTGGCGCTGAGAATCTCAGCGATTGGGGATATCAAAATGGGTAACGGTGAATCGAACCCGCGCGTTTTGGTTGTTGATGACGAGACCCCCGTGTGGGAACTTTTGGGAGAGAAATTGGGCAGAAGCGGGTTCGATTGGCACGGGTGCTCAAGCGGCGAAGAGGCGCTCGGCTGGATGGAGCGAGAACAATTCGATGCCATAATCTCGGATCTAAAAATGCCGGGAATGACAGGGCTGAATCTGCTGAAGGAAACAAGGAAAAGCCATCCCCGCGTGGCGTTCCTGATGGCCACCGGTGAAGATGATATCCGAGTGGCCGTTGAAGCAATGAAACAGGGCGCGGACGACTATCTGCTGAAGCCCTTTCACCTGGATGCGGCCGTGGGGAGTGTCCGGCGGGCCCTCGAGAAGAAAAAACTGGAATCCGAATTGCAGAAGTACCGGGAACACCTGGAGGAGATCGTCGATCAGAGGACGCGGCAACTCCAGACCTCGATGAAGCGTATCGAGCGCACCTACGACGACACACTTGAAGCCTTGGGAGCCGCCCTCGATCTTCGGGATACCGAGACCGCCGGGCATTCCCGGCGCGTGAGCCTCTATTGCCTGGAAATCGCCCGCGCCATGGGATGCACTGCGGAGCAATTGAAAACCATTGCCCGTGGAGCCTATCTGCACGACATCGGCAAAATTGGGATTCCGGACTCAATCCTCCTGAAAGAAGGGAAACTTAGCGCGGAGGAACAGACGGTCATGCAAACCCACGTGCGAATCGGTTATGAGCTCGTCAGTCGTATTCCTTTCCTCGCGGCAGCAGCCGAAATCGTTCTGGCCCATCAGGAACGCTACGACGGAACGGGGTATCCGCAAGGCTTAATGGGGGAGGAAATTCCCCTCGGAGCCAGAATATTCGCGGCAGCGGACACCCTGGATGCAATGACTTCCGACCGCCCCTACCGCCAGGCACTCCCGTTTGCGGCGGCGCGGGAAGAAATCGTCCGCGAATCGGGAAAGCAATTCGATCCCGATGTCGTCCGCGTTTTCCTGGCGATCCCCGACCCGACTTGGGAGAACATCCGGAGAGAGGTGGCGGGATTGCGACGGCGCATGAGCAGTCTGGCGTCCGGAGGCCCTCGGCCCTTCGCTAGAGGAGTCCCAGTCCAGTAAGCGAACCCTCACTGTTCGCGATATCCTAAAATATCTGCGACACATCCACGCAGGACCCTTCCCTGGCGGTCCGGGTGTTTGTCCACTCTGGAGGCATAAACGATCCGCTGGATGATAATCCTGTATTTTTGGAATTCACATTCCTCCGGGATCAGAAGGTGGTCGCTGTCGTAAATCTCCCCAAAACGGACTTCTTTGGCCTCCAAGTCCACTTCGGGTTCCACCACCCGCCCGACAAGTTTGCCATTCTGATAAATGGCGTCCTGCTCCCGAGACAAGGAGGCACGGGACCCTGGTTGTGTCGACGCCGCTCCTGCTCGCGCTTCAGATTCTTCGCGCATTGTTCATTGCTCCCCAAATGGAATAACTGTCTTTGGCCCGAAAAGGCCGCCCCGAACAGAAGCTCGCAACCCGGCGCCACGAAAACAGCCAAAGCCGGTGTCTTGCGAGGTTATGAAGACAACGGTTTCCGTTGAGTAAGAAACAAATTCCCCGCCCCGCTCGGAAGGTCTGAAATTTCTTTTTTTAATGCAAACCCGTGGCAGAGGTCAAGACCTACGATGCCGCTAACATTTCCCGCGAAGAAGGAAATGCAGTGCAGTCTCTGGTTAATATCCGACGCTGAATGCCCAAAAGGGCTGATGCTAAACGAACGGGATCAGGCAATCTTACCCGTCTTCCGGGCCTTTATCGCTTAAAGAGGGCCATGAATTGCGCTTCGCCAAGAACGTGGCCTTTGGCCGCCGCAAGCACTTCTTGCTTCCGAGCGCCGGGTTCGAGATCGAGCATTGTATCCAGTGCATAGAGCTTGAAGAAGTAATGGTGAGCGCTGCCCGCTGGAGAACACGGACCCCCATATCCAATCCGTCCGAAATCGTTCCGTCCCTGCGCGCCGCCGCCGGGAACTTCTTTCTGTTTCGGCACATTGTCGGGGAGCTCGCGCGACCGGGCGGGGAGATCATAAACCACCCAGTGAACCCAGGCGCCCGAGGGCGCATCAGGATCGTCGGCAATTAGAGCAAAGCTCTCTGTGCCGCGCGGAGGATGCGTCCATCGAAGCGCCGGAGAGATGTCTTCTCCCTCACAGGTAAACTTCTCAGGTATTTCCCCGCCCCCTTTGAAGGCCATGCTCTCAACTTGAAATCCGGACACTTGCGGGTCTTCCGCTCCCTCAAGTCCGCCGGAGAAGCGGCCGCACGATGCCGCAGGGTTCAGGAGCATTGAGAACGCAATGAAACAGTACAGGGCTGGGAGTCCGGGGAGCCATTTGTCAAGCCAGGCCCCGGCGCGTTTTGTGGAGATAGGCTGGTTTCGACGTGCAGCGCGCACCGTCTTTTCTCCCCGTTGCGTAATCAGCCGGACGATCAGGGGTTTCGTACCCTCAACAATTGTATATCACATGCCCGGATCGGTGTCTGGAATCAGAAAAGCCCAAGCAAGGAGGGAACGGGCCGCGCGTAGCGGGAACAAGCTTGCCGATCAGTAAATAGTCGAACCTCGCCGCCCTGGCCCCACAGTTTCATGCCCGGTTGCTGCAGGCGCGCAAGATTAATTCTGACGTGGCACTCAAGATCCAACCTAAATCTGACGAATAATGAATAGAGTTTGGGAAAGAACACTACGGCCTTGCTCGTGCCCAAGTGAGAGAGGCAATCGCCTCCAGGACACGAAGATTCGACGACTATCATGACGGAAACCGGACGTTTCAGACATACGATCTCTTCCTTCGTCCTCTGGTGTATCTTCTTGTGCCTCTACGTCGGAGGAGCCGGCATTCTTCTCTTGGGCCTGATTTTCACATGGAAAACATGGTGGATAACAATCCATCAGCACGCCAGCCTTTCGACGACGTGCATTAAAACGGGAGAGGTCCTGCTGCTGGGAGTTGGCCTTCTCCTCGTCCTGATCATACCGCTCATCCAGTTCCGAGGTCTGGGCAAGGGTAAGCTGTGGAGGAACGAAAGAAAGTCGGAAATGAAGAGCAATGGGCCTCTCTCCGGCCAGAGCCCATAAGGGCACATAGCCCCTCGCCCGCCACACCCTTCTGTAACTTTTCTCCCGTAAAAGCAAAAAGCCCTGCCGCTCATCCTGAACGGCAGGGCTTAAGCATTTGAACAGTTTCCGACTTACTGGTCTCTCCTGACCGTCCGCAAAGAAGGCTTATTCCTCATATGCAGGACCTTGGCGTCAGAAGCGTTGTGTGGGTAGTAGGGTGTGGGCCGCAGATTGTCGGGTTGAAGCACTGGATCCACGCGGCGGTTGTTAGCAAGCTGGTCCGTTACCCAGTGGCGGATATGGGCTGGCTTGTTGGGATTTTCCGACTCAAGTGTTTTGACTTCGGAAAGGCTGAGGTCCTTGGTCCAACCATAAGCCTTGATTTCAATGAGGTCAGCCGAAACGCCTTTGCTAACCAAGTAGTCTTTTACGATCTGCGCGCGCCGCTCCGAGAGCAGCATGTTGTAATGGCGCGGACCACGGCGGTCGGCGTGAGCTTCCAGCAGAAGCCTGGAATCCGGAATTGCCTCGTGGTGTGAAAGGAAGGTTTCCGCAAGTTTGTCCAGTGCGTCCTTCTGGCTGCGGAGCAGGCCATCATGCGGATGGCGCCGATCAGGCCAGTCGGTTGGGAAAAAGATACTCGCAAGGGCCACTTCCACATGCGCACGCTCGATAAGGCCCACGATGTGTAACGTGGCGGTCTCGGTTTGAGACCCGCCGCAATCGTTGGTGGCATGCAAGGTGTAAGTATCCGTTTCATCCACAGGACCGTAACCGGTCTCCTTGGGAGTCGGCGTGAGTGTTTGGCTCCCGCTTGCCTCCACCGAACCGAGAGGATCGATGGATACGGACTGGGCATTGGTGGTTGACCACGAAATTGTGGCCGAACCCTGTTCGACCACTTTATCGCCCACTTTGTGGTAACGAACCTCGCTGGGGCTGATGCTGAGCGAGGCCTGGATCGCCGAGTCCACATTGACGGTGGCGCTTTGCTTGACGATGCCGCCAGGTCCCGCCGCGGTAAAGTCGTACGTCGTCGTTTGCTTGGGTTCGACCGACTGGTTACCGCTGGCCGCGACTTTGCCGACGCCGCTGATTTCGTTTTCCACGGCATCGGTTGAGGACCAACTGAGTTGAGTGGCCTCACCGCATTTGACCTCTGTGGGATTGGCCGAGAACTGGCCTTTCACAGGGGCAACCGCCACGGTCGTCGTGTTGATCCCAGCCTTGAAGCGCGGCAGGGAAGTGATCTTTGCCCCCTGCGGCCACGGCTTCGTGGTCGTCGAGCCGTTCTTGTTGACATGCACAATGACGCGTTCGTTGGGTTTGACCTCTACAGGTCCCGACCAGATCTCGTCACCCCACCACGTTACGTCCATCTGGTAAGTACCGGGAGGAACGATGAGTTGTTGCTTAAACAAGAAATCATTATCAAACTCGTCAACATGCCCAACAAAAAAGTCAGGCGTCTTCCCGTTCAGGAGAACTGCGGCATGAGGAGGCGCACCCTCGATCTGAATCCTGCCCCAGGGAGAAGAAACCGGCCCTCCCTCTGGCACAAGCTTGACATCGAGTTTTGTAACCTTATCGGCCTGCAAATCGACCTTTTGGGTCTCAGTCTTGTAGCCGTAGTTATGGACCGAAATCGTATGCTCGCCCGGATCAAGCCAGACGGTGCACATCTCCCCCAGCAGGCAATTGCCTTCTTTCAGGGCCGCCCCGTCAACAAAAAGGTACGCTTGCTTCGGACTAACGCGAATCCTCAACTTTGCCTTGTTCCCCCGCGGGAACGCAGGAGCGACAACAGCGAACAATACCAAGAGCGCGATTCCCGTCGCCAGAGAAAAAGTTCGTCGCGGGTTCATCAGGTCAACCTCCGTCATACTTGAATATATCCTTGACTCTGCGCCCCATTCACAGAGAGGCTACAGAGAATTCCGTCAGCCAAGGCTAACAACAAAAATACCATATGTCAAACAATAAGATATGTCAAACAAGAGAAACGGGTAACTAAGATCACGCTTCATTAGGCAAGAAATTACACGATGGATCGACTGAGGATACGGGACAGAAACCGTCAGAATTCAAAACCATTTCACTCTTTCCCCCCTGTTTGCGCTCGATCAGTTTTTGGAGAGGCGTTTTTCTGAATCCCAACGTCAGGTCGCACTTAAGAAGTGTCCTTATGCAACCGCGGATAAAGGGACCAGAGGCAAGGACCTGGGATCGGTCATGACAGAAGTTGTCGGGGGCCTTCGAGCGTTTCGTAAATAAAGGGTGCTTAAAAGTGCAAAGACATAATATTTCGATTTGAGTCTTCCGAAATCACCTTGTTCGCTTTTAATGGCTTGCCTGTTTTGCCGGTTAAAGACGTTCTTGAAACTGCCCGATATGATGAAGAAGGCGCTTATGCGATGAAGCCGACCGCGATAAGGCCGTCCTATCCGACCTTGATTAAGGAGATTGTCGTGAAAGCCAAGTCACAAGGTTTCTCTCTGATAGAGCTTTTGATCGTTGTCGCAATCATCCTTATCATTGCAGCGATCGCCATACCGAACTTTCTCCGCTCTCGCGTGGCCGCGAATCAAGCCTCAGCGGTGGGATCCCTGCGGACCATGAACACGGCAGAGTTTACCTACTCTTCCACCTATGACGCGGGGTTTAGCGCCACGCTCGGCTATTTGGGGCCCCCGGCAGCGGGTGCTGCGGCCGACTCAACTCAGGCAGGCATCATTGATGACGTGCTGTCCGGGAAAGCAGCCGGAGGTTCCGCGACCATGACGTCCTCAAAGAGCGGTTATCAGTTCACTTATTCTCCCGGGGCGGCGATCGGTGGAAAAATCGAATCGTATACCTTTAATGCCGATCCCCTGAACCGCGGGACGACCGGCACCAATTCCTATTTTGTCGACCAGACGGGCGTCCTCCGCCAGAACAGCACGACCGCAGCCACCATGGCTGACTCACCGCTGTGAAGCTGAAATGTACTCAACCCCGTAGGAAAACACCCCTGCCTCTGTGGACTCCTCGGCGTGGGCAATTCGGCCGGGGGTGAAGATGTTCGCTTGGTTGGGAGCATAGGGCAGCGCTGCCTGAAACGCCGAACCCACACGATATCGTTTGCGGCTCCTGAAGCAAAATCCGCTCCGTGAAATATTCTCGGTTTTGGTGATTTCTTCTCCCAGTTGCTCATCCCGGATACAAACGATCACGCGCAAGCGGAGGCGTTTTTCTTTGCGGTTTTCTGCTGTCCGCACGGGCGGGCCAGGAACTTGAAGCTTTTCCGCCTCCACGGCCTGCTGTTCCCCGCCGGAGTCTTGAGGGGCAACAATAGCAGGCGCGGGAAACCAAATCGTGGCATTCGAACATCGTTTGCAGAAGATCGAAAGCCGCTGGTTGACTTCTAAGACCTCCGCCTCAGACCCGTCAAGATAGGTCACCTTGCGGGCATGACAGACAGCACATTCCAGCAGAACCCGTGCGGCGGCTTTTTCACTCTCACTCAGCTCCGGAAACTCGATGTCCCAGAGGTTAACGTCCGGTTCGAGGAATGCAATACCGTAGCAATGTCCTTCCGGCCTCTCCCCGATGTGGCCGACGACCCGCGCCGGCGCCTCCTTCCCTGTCGAAGCGCAGAGCACCGTGATCTCCTGGTCGGGGGAGAGGATTCGATCCAGTACGATCTTGCCGCCGTGCCTGCTGACCAGCACGGCTCGGGTCTTGTCCAAGAAATCAAACCCTGTCGCATCAGTCCCCACAACTTCAATGGGAACTTCGAGTGAGACACGATCGCTGCGCCGTTTCAGGCAGGCTTCGACGTCAGGTTTTTCGACCGTTTGCAATTTGTCGTGCCTTTCTGGGTTTCCGGCCACGTTCTTCTCCATCCGAACCCAGCGGAGTTCAGAATTCCCGGCAGTTTGGCGCCCGCGTCCGATGGCCATCGCCACCCTGCATACTTTAGAATCGGCAGGATGCGGGGAAAAATGACAAACGGCTCAAGTCTGTCTGCTCGCGCTATCAGATTCCAGGGCGCTGGACTCGCAGGAATTCAAACCTACGGAGCCCTTTCCTGGAACGTATGGCGCTTGTGTCGGTCGCGGCCGGTCCCATTGCGGAACGCTTGTTCGCGGTTGATCCGGCAATGCGTCTCAGGATGGAGAGCGGAAAACACTCGAAGTCCGTTTGCGTTTGAGACCGGAGCGGCCGGAGATGTGCCTTGACACCGCCCGCGGGAAACTACGGCGATCTGAGCTTGACTCGACTGGGTTGCAGGCGTATGCCTGGAGGTTGGAGGAAAGCACAAATGGCAAGCCCTTGCCCGGTCTTTCAGGTCCAGAAGATTCCGCGACCCGTTTGCAGGACGAGGCAGACCTTTGCTGAGAGGTGCAATCATGCGTTCGGTTGAGAGAGTGCGTGGCGTGTTAGAAGGAAGATCTATTGATCACTTGCCTGTGCAGCCCGTCATTATGATGTTCGCTGCCAAGCACGCGGGAATTCCTTACATTGAATATACCAAAGACGGGCGGAAGATGGCTGAAGCCCAGAGCAAACTCGTGAGAGATTTTGAGATTGACTGCCTGCTCACATGCTCGGACCCTGGCCGGGAAGTAATCGATATTGCTGGCGAAGACAGCATCCTTTGGTATGAAGATCAAGGACCCGCTATTTGTGAGGAACGAGCAGCGTTACGAGAGAAGGCACGGCTTAAAGATTTCAAATTCCCGGATCCGCTGGGTGGGGGGCGGATGCACGACAGAATTAAATCGATCGAAATCCTCAGCAAAGAGTTTGGCGGCGAGGTGCCTATCGTGGGTTGGATCGAAGGTCCTTTGTCTTTGGCGGCGCACCTGCGGGGATTGAACCGAATCATGACCGACTTCATGGATGATCCCGCCTTTGTGGGAGACCTGATGGACTTCTCAGCCGAACTTGAGATGATTTATGCAGGAGCCCAAATCGAGGCGGGGGCGGACACGATGGGAATGAGCGACGCCGCGGCAAGCATGATCGGGCCGCGTTACTATCGAGAATTTCTGTATCCAAGACAGCTCCGCGTTGTCGAGTCCATCCGGCAACGCTACCCGGACGTCATCATCCGCCTTCACATGTGCGGGAATACGGATGCGCTGATCTCCCAAATGCGAGAGTTGCCGGTCCATATCTTCGAGCTGGATTTCCCGACGGACCTCGCGGCCGCAAGGTCGCGATTAGGTCCGGACCGCGTGATTCTCGGGAACGTGTCTACGATTACGGATCTATTGGAAGGCACTCCAGAAAGAGTCTATGAGGCGTCGAAGAAGTGTCATGCCATTTGCGGAAAGTACCACATTGTTGGACCCGGTTGCGAGGTCTCACCCTTGACGCCGCCGGAGAACCTCCGCGCCATGGTCCAATATGCAAAGGATCACAAGCCTGAAGAGTACCTTTGCCCGAGCGAACCTTCCCGCGGCAGGGTCGCGGAAACCGCATGAACTGGTCCATCGCGCACCTCGTTCTTCAACCCGACCGCCTCCATCCACGGTATCCTTCTCTTCAAGCGCCCTGGCTGCTGGATCGTCAAGGCCCGTTCGAACACGCCGGGGGGGTATGGAATTCAGACTAGCCACAGAAGCTAACAAGGCGGTAGAATTGAGGTCCACATTGACGGAGAGGTGGCCGAGTGGCTTAAGGCGGCGGTTTGCTAAACCGTTGTACGGTCAAAAGCTGTACCCAGGGTTCGAATCCCTGCCTCTCCGCCAGATTTCAGATCCTCAAAGACTTGCCCGGTATTGAATCGTAGCCTGTACAAGTCACTTCGATGTCGCCACTGCGGTGGACTTACAGGGCGCTGAAAAGTGTGTATTCTATACGTAACGCCATAAGTCGGCGACGGTCATTTATTGTAGCGCCGCTCTATGAGCGGCGAAATCCGCCGGTCGCAGACCGGCGCTACAGTTTTGGACCGTCGCCGACTTATGGCGCCCTATATAACGAGGTTTCGGCCGCCGTCCCCCCCCCCGTGATTTTTTGAATTGTAATACCTCGAATTCGGTGTTAGGGTGAGGAGCAAAGGGGCGGTGTATATGCGAATCAATCGACGTGAGTATCTGAAGGCGATAGGCGGCGGGGTTGCTGCTGCGGTTAGCGCGAAATCGGCGGCCTTAGCCGCTCGATCGGAGTCGAAAGCCGATGCCAGTAAGCTCCGAATGCCGGGACCCTATCCGGGCCGCGTGGTCGCTGTGGAAAATCCTGCCGTTCTTGTGTCAGGCCAATATCAGGCGGGAGCCGTTCAGCAGATGATGCGGCGCGGGATGATGGAACTGACAGGCGCGGACGCCTGGGCCGACGCTTGGCGGCTCTTCTTTGAGCCGGGGGACGTCGTGGGAATCAAGCTCAACCCGGTGGGCCAGCCGCTGGTGCAATCGGATGCAACCGTGTTGCACGAGATCATCGCGGGCCTCAAAGCCGCCGGCATTCAGCATAAGGACATTGTTGTGTACGACCGTTACCGGCGCCAGTTCTTCAGTGCAGGCTATGACAAGTGGCTTCCCGAGGGCGTTCGCAGTTCCTACGCAACCGAAAACGTCGACTCCATTCAGCAGGGGATGGACGGCTACGACCCAGACCATTACATGGACATGGCGCTGACGCTGCCGGGCTACAGCGTCAACGACGTCAGGGCGCGCCGCTCTTACGCGGCCCGCTTCATCACCCGCGAGGTCAATAAGCTGATCAACGTTCCGGTGCTCAAGGACCACCAGTCGGCGGGAATCACACTCGCCCTTAAGAACCTCTCGCACGGCTTGGTGAATAACGTCAACCGCAGCCATTCCTCCAATACCCTTAACGCTTGCAACGCCTTCATCCCGGCAGTTGTGGCGATGCCTGTGATACGAAACAAAACCGTCCTCCATATCCTCGACGGCGTCAAAGGTGTGTATGATGGCGGGCCCACCGCGAGGCCGCAGTTCGTTTGGGAGAATCGCACAATTTATTTCGCCACAGATCCGGTTGCGCTTGACCATGTGGGCTGGGAGGTGGTCGACGCCAAGAGGGTCTCGGCGGGGATGAAAACAATCTTCGAAGCAACGCCCGACAAATTCAGCACCTTCGTGCACCGGCAGCCCGAGCACGTCGAGATCGCGGGGGCGCTCGGATTGGGCGTATGGGACCGCGCGAAGATCGATTTGCGGCAGTTGAAGGTGTAACCCGGCGGGCGGCGGCGTGGCGGCGAGCGGCTGGATTCATCGTGTGCCGGTGCGGCTCCAAGCAGATTATGGCAGGTCCGAGGCGGGCGAGCGTTGGCCGAGGCGCTAACAGGGCAAGTTGATCCTTCCGGCAAGCTGCCCATCACCTGGTGGCGGAGAGTCGAAGACAATCCCGCGTACAGGAACTATTACAAATCTCTGGACACACGCTGCATCAAGTATGGAGAAGGCATTTCCCCGGGATATCGCGCTGACGGCCGGGAAGGGCAGGCGTTGCCGTTGTTTCCGTTTGGCTTTGGACTTTCCTACACCCCATTCGCATTCAGCCATCTGAACGTCACGCCTAAAGCGGCCTCGCCCAATGGCCCCATCGGCGTCAGCTTTGACGTCCAAAACCATTGGACGCCGTTCGGGCTGTTTCTCTGAGGTTGCAGCCTTCCCCCTCGTCAAAAAGCTGCGCAGTTTGCCTATGAATGCTCGGTAGTGGGTCATTTTGACGTAGAGGCGGCTTTATGCCGCCACTTGGCGAGGTAAACTCGCCGCTACCCCAGCCAAATTGACCCACCACCGAATGCTCTTGTAGGTTGCAGGGGGTTGTAGTAGTTTGCAGGTTACCGCAAGCGGTAGCTGTGAAAGAGTTAGAAGACGGCACGGCTAATTCAAGGTTTTTCCAAGCTCTTTTGTGGGAGTGTTGAATGATGACTCGGCGCGAATTGTTGGCGGGGATGCTGGTTTCCGCTGTGGGGAAGAAGGCATGGTCTAAAGTTGCAGGCAGCACGGGACGGCGGAAGGCGCGGCCAAAGATTGCAGCGGTCATCACGATCTGCTTCAAGTATTCTCACGCGCAGGAAATTCTGGACCGCTTCCTCTTCGGATACGGCTGGAACAGCAAGTGGCATCACCCGCCGATGGATCTCGTAGGGCTTTACGTCGATCAAGTTGGAAGCAACGATCTAAGCCGTGAACGAGCCAAACTCTTTCCGAGCATGAAGATTTATCCGACGATTGCCGAAGCCCTCACCTTGGGCGGAAGCAAGCTGGCGGTGGATGGCGTGCTATCGATCGGAGAGCACGGCAACTATCCTCAAAATAAATTGCACCAGACGCTTTATCCGCGCTACCAGTTCTTCGAGCAGATCGTGAAGGTGTTTGAATCGAGCGGCCGGACCGTGCCCGTGTACAGCGACAAGCATCTTTCCTGGAACTGGGATTGGGCCCGCGAGATGTACGACACCTCGCAGCGCATGGGGTTTCCGCTGATGGCCGGATCGAGCCTGCCGGTGACTTGGCGCACGCCCTCGTTGGAGATGCCGCCGGAGGCGCGCGTGCGCGAGGCCGTTTGTGTGGGCTACGGCGGGGTCGATAGCTACGATTTCCATGCACTCGAAACTCTGCAATGCATGGTGGAACGCCGCAAAGGCGGAGAGCGCGGCGTGAAGTGGTTGCAGGCCTACCGAGGGGACAATTTCTGGAAAGCGCATCAGGAAGGAGTATGGTCGCGAGACCTGGTGAAAGCTGCTTTGTGCCGAAGCCATACGCTGACGCCTGCCCGCCCCACGTTCAACGACATCTACCCCACGGACGACGAGATGCGGCGGCTCGTTCAGGATCCCGTCGCTTACCACTATGAGCACTTGGACGGCGTGAGATGCACCATGCTCCTGATGAACGGCTTGGTGCAGGATTTCAACTTCTCCGCCCGAATCGACGGCCGCCCGGGGATTTTCTCCACTCAGATGTATTTGCCCATGCCGCCTGTCCGCGCCACCTTGGCGAATTTCTTCAGCCCCCTGGCGCACTATATGGAGAAGATGATTCTTACCGGCCGGACTTCTTATCCGGTGGAGCGCACGCTGCTGACGACCGGATTGACGGCGGCCGGCATGGAAAGCCTCTACCGCAACGAACGCTATGACACGCCGCATTTGAAGATCCGTTATCAACCGGCGAAAGAATCCACTTTCTGGAGAACCTAAATCCCATGCCGCTCCGCATTGCCGTCATTGCAACCATCTACAAGTATCTATCCCATGCCCAACACATTGCCGACCGCTTTCTGGTGGGTTACCCGCACGCGGGCGAGTGGCACCGGCCGGACATGAAGGTCGTATCGCTTTATGTCGACCAGAAGCCGGAAGGAGACCTGAGCGCCGAGCGCGCCCGCGAGTTCGGCTTTACCGTATATCCCACCATTGCCGAGACGCTGCGCTGCGGCGGCGGCAAGCTGGCCGTGGATGCGGTGTTGATTGTCGCGGAGCACGGCGATTACCCGAGGAATGAAAAGGGACAGATTCTCTACCCGCGGTATGAGTTCTTCAAACAGTGTGCCGACGTTTTCAAACAGGATGGCCGCGTTGTTCCCGTCTACAACGACAAGAACCTTTCTTATAGCTTCAAGAAAGCGCAAGGGATGGTTGCGGCCGCGCATCGGATGAATTTTCCCATGCTGGCCGGATCGTCCCTGCCGGTGACCTGGCGTTTGCCGGACATCGAGTTGCCGCTCGAATGCGAGATCGAAGAGGCCCTGATGGTGGGTGTGGGCGATTCGGACGCCATGGATTACCACGCGCTCGAAGGCATGCAGTGCATGATTGAGCGCCGCAAAGGCGGGGAGACAGGTGTGAAGGCCGTGCAGATGATCACGGGCGATGCGGTGTGGAGAGCAGGCAGGGAAGGACGCTGGTCGAGAGCGTTGCTGGAGGCTGCGCTCTCCCGCAGCGACACGCCCCAAGGCTTAAGCGTTGTGGATGGCCGCACGCAGGACTTATTGGCCAACGGGCAGTTGCAGAAGTTGGTGAAGGAGCCGGCAGCTTATTTCATTGAGCACAACGACGGCCTCCATACCACGCTGTTGATGCTCAACGGCGCGATTGAGGACTTCAACTTCGCCGCCAGGGTGAAGGGCATGCCGCAAATTCAGTCCAATCAGTTCTTGCTCACCCCCATTCCGAATGTGACTTATTCCGCGTGCCTGGTCAGCAAGATTGAAGAGATGTTCGCAACCGGCAAAGCTCCCTACCCGGTCGAGCGAACACTGATGGTCAGCGGAATCCTGGAGAGCTGCCTCACTTCGAAGTATGAAGGGCAGAAGCGCCTGGAGACACCGTACCTGCAGGTGCGCTATCGCGCGCCGGAGAAGTCCCAGCGCGCCCACGAATGAGACGCGCTGGGCGGTTGTAACCGGCTTGGGGTTCGGGGGAGTGTGCGTTCACAAAGCACTGCTCAGATGTCCCGATCGGTGACAGCTAATTTGAGAGAGCCGCTATTAGCTGCTCTAAAGTTTTTTGGATGTTCTTTCGAAATAATCACGGCCCACTGAATTAACACATCCAAACGCCTGAACCGTCAGAACCTTGAGGATCACAGCAGATGAAAATCACTAAAATCTCGACGCTCGTTGTTAACGCCCGGATGCGAAACTGGGTTTTTGTTAAAGTGGAAACCAACCAGCCCGGGCTTTACGGCTGGGGCGAAGCGACCCTCGAATGGAAAACGAAATCGGTGGTGGGCGCCGTGGAAGACTTGTCGGCGCTTCTCATCGGCCAGGACCCGCGGCGCGTGGAACACCTGTGGCAGATGATGCACCGGCAATATTTCTGGCGGGGAGGCATCACCAATTTTACCGCGCTCAGCGGGATCGATCAGGCGCTTTGGGACATCAAAGGCAAAGAACTCGGCAAGCCCGTTTGCGAGCTGCTGGGCGGGCCGGTTCGGGATACGCTGCGCTTCTACGATCACTTGGGGGGGGGGTCGCTCGAGGGCATGTACAAAACTGGAAGACCTGAAGATTTCGCAAGACTGATTCAGGAAAGTGTCAGCCGGGGATTCACCGCGGTCAAGGCCATGCCGATTCCGGTCAGTGAATTGATCGAGAGCGCCGACGTGCTGAAACAATCGGCCCGGTGTGTGGAAGCCATGCGCAAAGCCGTGGGCGACAAGATCGACATCATGCTCGACTTGCATGCCCGAACGACGGCCGCGGCGGCCATTCAGTTCGGCCGCATGCTGGCCGACTATAACCTCTACTGGTACGAAGAGCCGTGCTGGCCCGAGCACGTCGACGCGCTGGTCGAGGTCTCGCGAGCCCTTCCCTTCCCCATCGCCACCGGAGAAAGGCTGGTAGGCCGTTGGGAGTTCCGCGAGCTGATCGAGAAGCGGGCCGTCTCCGTGATTCAGCCTGACGTTTCCCACTGCGGCGGGATCAGCGAGGCCCGGCGCATTGCCGCCATGGCGGAAACCTACGGCATCAGCGTCGCGTGCCACAATCCTCAGGGACCGGTCAGCACCAGCGCTTCCCTGCAGGTGGGCTTTGCCACGCCGAACTACCTGATCCAGGAAGTGGTCAGGAAGGATGTGCCCTGGCGAAACGACGTTGTGGCGGAGCCGATTGGGATGGAAGGCGGAATCGCGCACGCGCCCACCGCTCCGGGGCTGGGCATCGAGATCAATGAAGGCGAGGCGGCCAAGCATCCCTTCCAGACGGAAGTTTACATGCCTTACTTCCACAAAGACGGTTCGGTGGCGGACTGGTAAATATTACCCGCTGTTCCGGGATGAAACAGTTTCGCCCATCGCTGCACATTCTCTGAGTTTTAATTTTTATATAACTTGCCTATAATCAATAACTTACAAATTTAAACTATTTTTAGCCTAAAAGTCCCAAACGTCCCATTTTGTGCCCTCCCCCGATATCTAGCCTACCAATAGAGCCTATCGCCAAGATGGGACCCCGCGCCGCCACGGAAGCGTGCAGCTCCGGCACGGATTTTGCGCCGCGGGCCTTTCGCGCACCCGGGCCCACGAACCCACGGCATGCCGCGGCTACCGGCTGGAGTTGCACCCATTGCAGAACCCGCGATGGATGCGCCGCACGCGAAATGAGAGGAAGAGAAAACCGCGGCGGGCCCCATCGACTCGACGGACCTAGGGTTGGCTCTTCGCGATTGAACGATGATAGGCGCGGATTCTATCGCGGGTGAGGTCCATATAGTAAAAACCCCAACCACTGGGGCGAGGGTCGCCGGGTTCGGTCATAAGGGTCGGTTCCATATCGTTACTCAAGTTGACGTTGTACTGGTCCGGCGGTTCAAACTCGTTCCACTGGTTGATGAAAAGGAATTTCGGCTTGTATTCCATGGCGGCTTGCCATTGGGTGCGATAAGTTTCCCCATAATTCTTGCCGCCCGCATCCTGAGCCAACCAGTTATTGAGCCCTTTCGCAGGCGGGCGGACCGCGGGATATCCGTCGCAAACCGTAAGAGCCTCCACTTTGCCGTTGTGAGTGGTGGGCGTAGCCTGCTGGTCGTACCAGGACCACGCGCCATATCTCTCGGCGTGGGTCGTCTGAAGCCATGCGGTGACGTAACGGATGGTGAAGCGGGCGTCTTTGATGTCCGGCGGTTCGGCGCTGGTGGGCCCGTTCAAATAGAGAAGAAGTAGAGGTTTTCCTTCATAGGTCAAATACCAGTCTCGATATTTTATGTTGTGGATGTAATGCTGATAAAGGTAATTGAGTTGAGCGCGATACCACGGACCCCTGTACCGATCCTTGCGGCTGGACCAGTGATTATGCTCAGGCCCCACCATGAAGACAAACTTGGGATGCTGGGCCATCTTCGCGTACACGCGGAGCAACGCGTCCGTCGCCCGGATACACTCTGTGGCAGGCGCGTCCGGGAAGGGCTTGGTCAGGTTATTGGTCCAATCCAGCTCCACCACATTGATTCCCATCTCGTCAAACCACAAATTCTGTTGCCGCAACACCCGCGGGTCCAGCGAGCTGTAGAGGCCCAAAAGAGGAACCGCTTCCTCTTTCCCCCACTGAGCGTAGCCGGGGCCGAACCAGAGTTCGTACTCCATGATGAGAAGATGGTTGGGGTCCGTAATAATGTTGAAATGCCGCGCGTGGACGCGAACCATGACGGGAGGGGATGTATCGACTCCGTCGGTTACAACGATTGAGTTGTCGCCGATCTCCGGCAAAGGCAGCAGCAGGTGAGCTACTCCGGACTTGAGGGTCCGATATTTCGCCCCCCATTCCTTCCCGTTAACCTTTGCGAATAGATCAATGCCTGCCGCCGGCTTGTGATCTCCCGGCTGGAGGGCCAAGGCGGAAACAACCACATTCCGACCCTCGCCAATTTCCGTTCGGTTCGCTTGAATCGAAATCTGCACGCGGTTTTCCGGCGACGGCCGGCCCTCCGCCCTTGGCAGCTTGATAAAGAACGTAAAAAGAATCGCGATGGCACAGGCCAACGCACTTAAAGAGATTTTAGGCCGCATGATCCCCCGTCCTGTCTGACCGTCACATCAAGGATTAGCTTCACAGCCATTCTATTATCCCCCAAAAAACGTTCGATCAACGCGGGTGGCGCATACATCGCGATTTTTGCGATGTATGCGAGCAGCGGGTTGTTTGCCAGCGATTCGCTCGATTAATCGCACATCACCAACTCGTAATTTGTCATTCCTAATCCCCAATCCCCAGCTTTAACTTCCCTTGCGTTCGATCCGCATGCGGTATATATATCTTGATTTTGGTGACCGCAGACATTGCAGAGGCAGCAATGTCTGCGCCACCCGCGGCGCGCGCCGGGATTGTGGCTCAAACCTCCGCACACATGGCACAGTGCGCCATGTATGCGCCACCCGCGTGCTTGTCGTACCGAATCGCCGAATCTGCACCTTTCGGAGGCGCAAAATGAAGCAACCAATCACCGTTTACGTGGCATTTGTCGCAATGCTGGCCGGAGCGTCAATCTGCGTGTCGGGCAGCCAGGCCCATGCAAAGAAACCACAGGAGAAAGCGCAGGCCGAAGCAGGCAGTACGGAGAAGGCGACTGTGACGAATCCTGAACCGAGCAAGGCTGAGGCGGACTGTATTGTCCATATGCTCGGCGCATCAACTCTCGCCGAGGCTAAAGCTCGTAAGGCCGCGTGCAAAGATTCGTTCGTGCTTCGCGCCTACTATGCCTCGCTGCTGGTCCGCCTCCATGCGCCGGGCGCGGATGACGAGATTGCCAGCAACTTGCCGCAGGATCTTGCTGACCTGCATGCTTTCCGAGACGCTATCGATATATTTTATGCAGACAACTATGCGAACTACTCCGGTATGCTCATGATCGGGCACTCTTATGAGCGGTATTACAAATCTCTGTTTCGTATCGTGGCCGAGCGACCGTCGCTTTTGCCCAAATTCTTCCCCATTGCAGATCGCTTTGGAGCTCCCTCTGGGGACAACGTGGACGAAGAAGGATGGTTTTGCGATGCGTTGCACGACATTTACAAAAAGAATCCCTCCGCCTACTGGCGAGCTGTCCGCCGGACGAAAAATAAGGAATACCGGGCCCTTGCTCGGGGCTGTGCATTGCACCCCGTGCCATAATCCAAGGGCTGCGATGACCACAACTTTTGGTCAATGAGCGGGCAGCAGGCAGCGTGCATGTCATCGTGGAGAAGCTCCCGCCCAATGGTGCTGAGCGGAAATAGCGCGGCTGGCGCATCGCGGTTGTGGCGTTGGGTGCGGTCAGCGGGACGTTGAAACGCTGGCGATGTGAAATCGCCGCTACCGCCGAACCCGCGGTTCATTTAAAATGCAAATTAACCGTGGATGAAATTCCGCGCTGAGGAGGCATGGCGTAGTGGCACCTTCCGATTCGGGCCGCATCCCCAAACGGGTGATCGTGATCCAGCTTGTCATCATCGTGGGGATCATTGCCTTCGTTAAAATCTACCTGCCCCGGCGGGAGAAGGCCGCCGCGGCCGCTGAGATCGAGGCGCGCGAGAACCGCATCGAGGAGTTCTTCAAGTCCATGGTGGTGGAGGATTCAAGCCGCAGGGTCGAGGCGTTCTCGGCGGACGGCAACGCGCAAGTCCATCCGCAAAGCCTGCGAAGTACGCCGTCCATGCAGGATGTCGAGCAGGCACTCGGCGCGCCCGACACGAGCAGCACCGATTTTGCCGGCGGTCTCCATTTGACCTGGATCGGCGCCCGCCACAGCCTGGAGGGCGGCTTTGACCGCGGCCGCCTCTATTCCCTCACGCTCACAAACCGCAGCACCGGCCACGGTGTGACGGTGTTTGAATCCAGCGCCGCCTGGCGCCCGTTCTGAAACCCGCCAAGGTACAGCGGTAGCCGCGGTCAATCGGTTTTTGGATTGACCGTGGGTTTGTCCTGTGTCAAAAGGCCCGCGGACAGGAAGGCTCTGTCCGTAGCTACCCTATGCGCTACTTGCTTAATACCGCGGGTGGCGAATCCATCGCGGTGTTTGCGATGTATTCGATCAGGGTTAGTTTGGTAGGGGAGCCCTCCGGGCTCCCGTCTTGTTCGGGCTCGGCGGGCGGGCAAGCCTTCCGCTACAACACGCAGCCGGTAGCGCCGGGTTGTTTTTCAAACGCTGCGGCCGGGGGTACAGGGGCAAACAAAGGCAGCCATCCCGGAGACGGGGTTCAGGGTTTGATCGATTGGTGCTCAGGAAGGTTCGGTGTCAACCTCGCGATGAAAAATTCTTCAATAACGTTGAAGGCGGCAGTTTCGCCAAGGCCGATCAGCGTGTTTTCAAACGTCAATCCCACTCCATTGCGATTTTGCGCCGGGTAGTAAAGATTTGAGATACCGCCCGCGGCGAGTTTTCCGAGGATATTCGAGTAATTTGCCTGCCAGTGTCCATTGTCGCCCTTGCAGATCACCGAATTTGCGATCGCATACAAAAACCGCGATCGCCTGCTGCCGCTTCCCTTGTAGAAATAACGCGGATCTTGTTTCAGGAGCGATGGCAGTAAGGCGTCTCCGATGAACGTGCCGGTAACAAGGTCAGCGTAGGAGGCGCCGTAGCGTTTTGCGTAACCTTGCGCGCCTTGCCCGTATCCACTGAAATCATTTCGCGCCTGCTGAACTCCGGCGATGGCCCCAGTCAATCCGAAGGTGACGGGATCCAATGTCGACCTCCAGGCAAGCTCGAACTTTCGCTTCGCGGTGAGAGGAACTGCATTGTGAACGTAGGTAACATAGAAATTGGGAATGAAGCCGAGCACCAGCTGCTTTTTTTCGTCCTGAAACTGATATTTCGCCATATCGGCCCGCGAAGGTGTGACCTGCACCTGAGTGATCACGGTCGACACCGCCAACACGATCCGCGGGACGGTGTAGGTCTCCCCCGCATGCAGGATTCCCGAGACTGCTTGCGTCGCGAAGTCCCCCACGGTAATCGTGAGATGAAAGGGCCCGGGAGCGACGTTGGCAAAGGAGAATTGCCCCTCGCCGCCTGATAGCACCTCTTGGACAGGGGATTGATCTTCACGCGTAAGGCTCACGCGGGCTCCGACGAGGGCCCTTCCGCTTGGATCGGCCAAGGTTCCGCTGATGCTCCCCGTCAATCGCTGATCGGGTGTCTGCTGGCCGGTGGATGCCTTTGTTCCCGGTGCCGTAGATGGACCGCCCTGCGCTCCCGGAACGACCGGAGGCTGCTGAGACTGAGCCGGAGATGGAACGCAAGCGAGGACACTCAGGCTTATCCAGAAGAGCATCCCTGGGGCAAGGATCGAGCTCCAGGCGCGTCGAATCAAGGATTTCCTGCGCGAGTCTTCTTTCCTGGAATTCACGGTGCTTACTCTACAGCCGTCCCCCTTTCTTCCAGGAGGGGTGATGCGGCCTATCCCCAGTTTATTCATGCAAGGCTGCGGTTGTGAGATGCATCGCCCTTGAGCAGGGTTGGAAGCTAAGTGAAATCTAATTTGCAATCGTTTTCTGCACCAACCCTGAATGCCGATTTTCCCTATGTTTTTCAAGCGGGTGATCGGAGTCTCGCATCTCTGGCTTGGTGTCGCGGTTTCTCAAATCTTCAATCCGGAATTTCAAATCCCAGCGGGTAGCGCCATCATCTATAAGATCGTCGGCTCCGTCAAGCGAAATTTGTTTGTCGGTCCTGGTTGTGGGTTCGCCATGAAACGGTGGCCAGGTTCCAACACGCTTCTATTCGATCCCGCGCGGGTGGCGCATACATCGCGGTTTTTACGACGTGTGCGAGCAGCGGGTTGTTTGCCAGCGATTCGCTCGATTGATCGCAAATCACCAACTCGTAATTTGTCATCCCTAATCCCCAATCCCATGCTTTATCTTCCCTTGCATTTGAACCGCGCGGCGTAATACCGTTATCTTGATTTCGCGGTGATCGCCCGGCGGCCGCACACCTCGCAAAAAGCTGGTAGCGCAGACCGCCGCCTTTGCGGTCTGCGGCTTTTCCCCGATCTTCCTGCGAAAACCCGCGGACCTGAAACCCGCAGGTCCGCGCTACCCGCTTGATTTCGGTGACCGCAGACATTGCAGAAGCAGCAATGTCTGCGCCACCCGCGACACTTCACCACATTGATCGCAGACGCACAAGTCTTCTACGCCAGCCGGCGTCGGCGATCATAGATCGCCGCTACAGTGCAACGGGAGGGCGGAGCCCACGCGCTACGTGGCGGGCTCGCGCGCGTAAAGCATGTAGGAGACGGAGGGGGGAGTGGCGCCGCGGTGGAAGCTCCAGGCGTAATCCCGCAGGGCGCGGTCCGGGGCGGAGAACCGCTCGCGCTGGCGCAGAAAGTCGATCCAGGATTCCACGACAAAGGTCTCCACAAAACGATCCGGCTGCTGCGCATCCTGAAAAACCCCCCAGCGGATGGCGCCGTTGCGCATGCGCATCTCTCTCACCTTGTGAATGGCGTGCGTGAAGGCGGCGTAACCTTCCGGGCGGATATCGTACTCGATGGTGACCAGCACGGGACCGGCATCCGGATGAGGCTCAACCACCAGCTGCGGGGCCCCACGGCTCAGCGCGCCCGGGCTCAGGTCAGGCGGCGTTTCCTGCAAAAGATGGAATCGGCGCCCCACGAGCAGGGTTGCCAGCGCGCTCGCGGCCGCCGCCGCAAGCGCCACGGGCGTTGAAAAATGTTGCGCCAGGAATCCCCAGAAGGCGCTGCCCGAAGCCACGCCGCCCCAGAAAATCATCTGATAGGTTCCGAGCGCGCGGGCCTGGACCCAGTGCGGGGTGGAGATTTGCACGGTGACGTTCAGGGTGGAGAGCGCGCTCGTCCAGGCAAACCCTGCCGCCAGCAGCGCCAGAACGATGAGGGGCACGCTGCGCTCAAAAGCAAGAGTCGCGAGCGTGCCGGCAAACACCACGGAGGAACAGGCAACGATCATGTCCGCTGACAACCGCTGCCGAAGCCGCGGCAGGTAGGAGGCTCCGGCCACCGCCCCTGCGCCCAGGCAGCCATTCAGAATGCCGTAGGCCATGGCGCCCTGCCGCAGATCCTGCCGGGCCACCACGGCCAGCAGCGCCCACACGGCGCTCGCAAAGCCCGCAAACATGAACGTGCGGACGAAGGTCGCCCGAAGGTCCGGCGTGTAGCGCAGGTACCGGAGCCCGGACCACAACGCCCCGGAGAGGCGCTCGGCCGGAAGCGCGCTCTTGTAGAGCGGCACGCTCCGCCAGTAATACAGGACGGCAATCACCGCCACAAAGGAGAGCGAATTGAGCAGAAAGACCGCTCCCGCGCCCCGGGCGACCATCACGAAGGCCGCAACCATCAGGCCGCCCAGCGCCGGGCCCACCGCGCGCGCCAGATTGTAACCGGCGCTGTTGACCGCGATGGCATTGGGCAGATCCTGGCGCGGAACCAGCTCCGGAACAATGGCCTGCCAGGCGGGACCGTTCATGGCGGCGCCCACGTTCAGCAAAAAGGTGAGCGCCAGCAGGGTCCAGGGAGAAATGATGCCGGCGAAAGTCAGGATGCTGAGAATGGCCACTGTGGCCAGCATCCAGGCTTGCCAAAAGATCAGCAGGCGACGCCGGTCCAGGATGTCGGCAATCACTCCGGCGGGATAACCCAGCAGCAGGATGGGCAGGCCGGCCGCGGTCAGCATCAGGGCGATCAGCAGCGGCGAGGTGGTCAGCGAGGTCATCAGCCACGTGCCCGCCGTGTCCTGCATCCAGCTCCCCACGGTTGACACCACGGAGGCGGCCCAGACGTTGCGGAAAACAGGATGGCGCAGCGTCCTCCAGGCGGAGGGTTTTTCTGTTTCGACTGTCGTGGTCAAGTTTCACCCGAACGACGATGATAGCAGGAAGATGGAACGAAAAGCATCCATCCGCGCACCCGCCGAGGGAAAGGGCGTAGTGTATACTGGAGATGGTTAGCAGAGAAGCCGAAAAGGAGACAACGGCTTACCCCAAACCCATGGCGCCCAACAGTAGCTGGAGTGGTTTTCTCCGGGTTCTTCTCTACCTTCTCATCGCGGTTTTCGCCCTCATTATGCTGACGTTCGTTCGCCCGCACACCGGCGACGGTCTCATCCATCAGATCGGCAAGAACTGCGCCCTGGTAGCGTTCATCATCCTCTCTTTGCAGGTCATCCTGGCGGCGCGCATCAAGTGGATTGAGCGGCCTTTCGGGCTGGATATGATCTTCCGGTACCACAAGGCGGCCGGGGTGCTTGCGCTGGGCCTTCTGCTGCTGCATTTCCCGCTGGTTGCCTGGGGCAGCGGACATTGGTATCTCTTGACATCACTCGATGTCCGCTGGCCGGTGTGGCTGGGGCGGCTGGCGCTGCTGGCGCTGGTGGCGAATGTCGTCGCGAGCCGGTGGCGGCGCAAATTGCATATCGAGTTCCAATCCTGGCGCTCCTTGCACAACTTTCTCGGCGTCGTCACCATATCTTTCGGATTCGTGCATGGCTTTTGGCTTGGCGGAGACTTGAAAGCTCCCGCCATGCGGATTTACTGGGTCGCGGCGCTGGTTTCGGCAGGGATGATCTACCTCTTTCACAAAGCCATATGGCCGGTGAGGTTCAAGCGCAACCCTTACACCGTGACCGCGGTCTGCCAGGAGGCGCCCAAGATATGGACGATCCATCTTGAACCGTCGGCTGGCAAAAACGTTTATCCCTACGCACCCGGACAGTTCCACTACGTTACCTTCCGGCGGGGCAGAGGACTTCCTGTGGAGGAGCACCATTGGACCATCTCCTGGACGCCCACCCGTCCGGGCGTCGCTTCGACCATCAAGGAAGTTGGTGATTTCACTTCTACAATCGGACAAACCAAAGTCGGCGACAGGGCGGACGTCGACGGAGCATACGGGCGCTTTTCATACCTCTTTTATCCTGGGGAAGACGATTTACTGTTCATTTGCGGCGGCATTGGCATCACGCCCTTTCTGGCCATGCTCCGCCACATGCACGATACCGGAGCGCGCAAGAGGGTATTGCTCCTGTGGAGCAACCGGACGGAGCAAGAACTTGTGGCGCGCGAGGAACTCGGCCAGATCGCCAAGTCCGGCAGGCCTGAACTAAAAGTCGCGCTCTTCTTGACGAAGGCCGGCGAGGATTGGAAAGGCGAGCGGGGACGCATCGACAGGGAAGCCATCGCGAGATACCTGGAACCGCCGTCGGGGGCCACGAGAGGGGCCTACGTGTGCTGCCCGCCGCCGATGTCCAGGGATATCATCCGCGCGCTGCGGAATCTCGGAATACCGGCGGAGCACATCCATGATGAGGGCTTCTCGCTCTAATGATGTTTACAAAATATAGTGCCGCCGTTCTTTGTAGCGCCGCTCTATGAGCGGCGAAAGACGCGGGTCATAGACCCGCGCTACAGTAATAGTTGTCACTATGTTTTGTAACTCTCAATAAGAGGAAGCATTGAGGCACGGGCGGTCGAGACATCTCATCCGCGCCATCATCCTGGTGGCGGCAGTCGTGTTGGCCTGCATCCTCGCGAGTGCGGTGATCCGGTACAACCGCAGCGCAGGATGGGTTGACGCCCATGAACAAAAACCTTCGAAAGAAGAACGCCCTCCCCTCTTGAAGTTGGGAAAGCCAGGGTAGCGATCTCCAGATCCACGGCTTCTAACGCTTGCCTCGAACCATGAAATCCCGTAATTTTCGCTCATGTCGAGATTGCAGCGTCTGGCAGAAATGAAAAAGCCGCGGAGCCGACGCCATTCTGGAATCATCAAGTCCCGCGCGGCGAATTGCTGAAGGAAAGGGTCGTTTTCTGGCGTGTTTGTTGATATGATAATTAGTTTTCACGATACTCAGGATGACTTTCAAAATGGCCAATAACCCATTCAATACGCGTGCTTCCATTGAGACAAAGGGCGGCCGCGCTGCATTTTACCGCCTTGAAGCCCTGGAAAAAGCGGGCTTGGGGAAAATCTCGCGCCTGCCGTTCTCGATCAAAGTGCTGCTGGAAGCGGTCGTGCGCAACTGCAACGGCGGACTGATCAAAGAAAGCGATGTGGCGGCGCTGGCAGGCTGGAAAGGAAAATCTTCCGCCCGGCATGAGGTGCCCTTCAAGCCTGCGCGAGTGATCTTGCAGGATTTTACCGGAGTGCCGGCGGTGGTGGATCTCGCTGCAATGCGCTCGGCGATGGAGCGGCTGGGCGGAGATCCCTCGAAGATCAACCCGCTGGTGCCCGTCGATCTGGTGATTGACCATTCGGTGCAGGTGGATGTGTTTGGCACCCCAATGGCCTTCCAGCGCAACGCGGAGATCGAGTTCCGCCGCAACCAGGAGCGGTACGAATTCCTGCGCTGGGGGAAGCAGGCCTTTGCGAATTTCCGCGTGGTGCCGCCGGCCACGGGAATCGTCCATCAGGTCAATCTGGAATTTCTGGCGAAAGTGGTTCAAGCAGCCAAGGAGGGCGCAGAAACCGTTCTCTATCCCGACACGCTGGTGGGAACCGACTCCCACACGACGATGATCAACGGCCTGGGAGTGCTTGGCTGGGGCGTGGGCGGCATCGAAGCCGAGGCGGCCATGCTGGGCCAGCCTTACTACTTCCTGGCGCCCCAGGTGGTCGGGTTCAAGTTGAAGGGCAGGCTGAAGGAAGGCGTCACGGCCACGGACCTGGTCCTCACCGTCACTGAGATCCTGCGCAAGAGAGGCGTGGTGGATAAGTTCGTGGAGTTTTACGGCCCAGGCCTCTCGCAAATGGCGCTGCCCGACCGCGCCACGGTGGGCAACATGTCTCCCGAGTACGGCGCGACCATGGGATTCTTCCCCGTAGATGCAGAAACGCTGTGCTACTTGCGCCAGACGGGACGAACCGAAGAAGAGATTGACCGCGTGGAGCGTTACACCAAGGAACAAGGAATCTTCCGCACCGACCAGACTCCCGACCCCGAATTCAGCGAAACCCTGGAGCTTGACCTGGAGACGGTTGAGCCGAGCCTGGCGGGACCCAAACGTCCCCAGGACCGCATCGCGCTTTCCAACATGAAGAGCGCGTTCCGCAAGATTCTTACGGCGCCCACGAAGGAACGCGGGTTCGGCCTTTCCGCCGATGACGTCGGACGGAGCGCAACCGTCGGCTTTAACGGAACGCAAGCCACGCTCAATCACGGTTCGGTGGTGATCGCGGCGATTACCTCCTGCACCAACACCTCAAATCCTTCCGTGATGCTGGGAGCGGGGTTGCTGGCCAAGAAAGCCATTGAGCGCGGCCTGAAGGTCCCGCCTTACGTCAAGACGAGCCTCGCGCCCGGCTCGAAAGTGGTCACGGAATATCTCGAAGCGGCAGGGCTTTCGGAATCCCTCGCGCAAATCGGGTTCGGCCTGGTGGGCTACGGCTGCACGACGTGCATCGGCAACAGCGGACCGCTCCCGCCCGAAGTGGCCAAAGCGCTTGCCGAGAACCAACTGGTGGCCGCAGCCGTGCTTTCAGGAAACCGGAACTTTGAGGGGCGCATTCATCCCCAGGTACGCGCCAACTATCTGGCTTCGCCGCCTCTGGTGGTGGCCTACGCGCTGGCGGGCCGGGTGGATATCGACCTCGCGACCGAACCCCTGGGCAAGGACACGAAGGGTGAGCCGGTTTATCTGCGGGAAATCTGGCCGACCCGGGAAGAAATTGTTGCCACCATGAATAAGGCGATCCGCCCGGAGATGTTCCACGAGGTTTACGGGAACGTCTGGGACGGCAATCCCACCTGGAACGCGATTCCGGTGGCCGGTGGAGCGCTTTACCCGTGGAGCGAGGATTCAACCTACATCCAGGATCCTCCCTTCTTCACGGATCTCAGCATTGAGCCTCCTTCCATTAGCAACATTGCGGGAGCGCGAGTGCTGGCCCTGCTGGGCGATTCGATTACCACCGATCATATCTCTCCCGCCGGCGATATTCCCGAGGATGGCCCCGCCGGCCGCTACTTGACGGAACACGGCCTGGCCAAGAAGGATTTCAATTCCTTTGGCTCGCGGCGAGGCAACGATCGGGTGATGGTGCGGGGCACCTTCGCCAACATTCGGCTGAAGAACCTGCTGGTTCCAGGCACTGAAGGCGGCGTGACGGTTCATTTCCCGGATGGCGAAAGAATGTCCATCTATGACGCCGCCATGCGTTACAAGCAGGAAGGCGTGCCGCTGGTGGTGATCGCCGGCCGCGAATACGGCTCCGGCTCCTCGCGCGATTGGGCGGCCAAGGGAACCTTGCTGCTGGGCGTCAAGGCGGTTCTTGCGGAAAGCTACGAACGCATCCACCGCAGCAACCTGGTGGGCATGGGCGTGCTGCCGCTCGAATTCCAGGAAGGACAGAGTGCGGCGGCGCTGGGACTCGCGGGGAATGAAGTTTTCGATGTGACCGGACTCGGCGACCAGATCCAGCCGCATTCCGAGGTCCGAGTGACGGCGGTGGGCGCCCGTGGCGCGCGCCGGGACTTCAAGGCGACCGTCCGTCTCGATTCCATCATCGAGGTCAACTACTACCGCAACGGCGGCATCCTTCCCGCTGTGCTTCGAAATTTCCTACGGGAAGATTGAGCGAAAGCCGGCATTTCGCATAAAGTTTCAACGGGACCGTGCGGGCGGCGCGTCAAAGGTCCGGGTGTGCGGTCAGCGCCTGAGATGGTTTTGATTCATTCGCACGGCGGCGCCCATAAGGCGCTTCCAACAAGCGTAAAACTCACGAGAGAGGATTTCTCAAGGCATGGAGTCATATAACGGAGTCTCTGTTCCCGAAAACGGCAAGGCCATTAGCTTTGTGGATGGAAAGCTGGTTGTTCCGGACAACCCGGTTATTCCCTACATTGAAGGAGACGGAACCGGACGCGACATCTGGAAAGCCACGCGGCGCGTGTGCGACGCTGCGGTGGAAAAAAGGTTCGGCGGCCAGCGCCGGATCGCCTGGTACGAAGTTTTTGCCGGTGAAAAAGCCTTCCGCGAATTCAAGGAATGGCTGCCGCAGGGCACGCTGGACGCCATCAAGACCTTTCATGTGGCCATCAAGGGGCCGCTGACCACGCCCGTGGGCGGCGGGATTCGGAGCTTGAACGTCGCCCTGCGGCAGATCTTGAATCTTTACGCCTGCTGGCGGCCGGTCAAGTATATTCCCGGCGTTCCCTCTCCGGTGCGGTATCCCGCCAAGATGAACATCGTCATCTTCCGCGAGAACACGGAAGACGTTTACGCGGGCATCGAGTGGCGCGAAGGCACCGACCAGGCCCGGCGCGCTATTGAATTTGTCAACGCGCTGTTGCGCGAGCAGAAAATCAACAAGCAGGTCCGCGCGGACTCCGGCATCGGCATCAAACCGATCTCCATTCTGGGCACCAAGCAACTGGTCCGGCGAGGCATCCAGTACGCGGTTGACCATGGACTCAATCGCGTGACGCTGGTGCACAAGGGCAACATCATGAAGTTTACCGAGGGAGCCTTCCGCGACTGGGGCTATCAACTGGCCCGGGAGGAATTCCGCGATCGGATCGTCACCGAACGCGAAAGCTGGATTATCGGCAACAAGGACAAGAAGCCTGATCTCTCGATTGAAGCGAACGCGGCGATGGTGGAGCCCGGCCTCGAAATGGCCTCCGAAGGGTTCAAGCAGCAAATTTATAAGGAAGTTCAGGAGTGCCTCAACGCCATCTACGCGACCCATGGCAACGGCAAGTGGAAGCAGATGGTTCTGGTGAATGACCGCATTGCCGATTCCATCTTCCAGCAGATCCTGACCCGCGCGGACGAATACCAGGTGCTATGCACCCCCAACCTGAACGGCGACTATCTTTCCGACGCCTGCGCGGCCCAGATTGGCGGCCTGGGTCTTGCGCCCGGAGCCAACATTGGCGACGGATACGGAGTGTTTGAAGCCACGCACGGCACGGCGCCCAAATACGCGGACAAGGACGTGATCAATCCTGCCGCGCTGATCCGGTCCGCGGCGCTGATGTTCGAATTTATGGGCTGGCCGGAAGCCGGCGAGATGATCGAACGGTCGCTGGTCGCCACCATTGCGCAGCACCGGGTGACTTATGACCTGGAGCGGCTGATGAAGATGGAAGGCATTTCCGGGATCACGAAACTTGGAACCGCCGCGTTTGCCGGCGCCATCATCGAGAACATGGCAGCGGTGAAAGCCGGCGCCGTTTAGTGTTGGTTTCGGAAATACGTTTACCTGTAGCGCCACCCTTTAGGGTGGCATGCCGGGCATAAAGCCCGGCGCTACAACCAAGAAATTACCGAAGGAGGAAGAGGATGCGCAAGAAGGTAACGGTAGTGGGCGCGGGCAACGTCGGCGCGACCGTCGCTCATCGCCTGGTGGATAAACAACTCGCCGACGTGGTGGTGATCGACATTCTGGAGGGAATCCCGCAAGGGAAAGCCTTGGACCTGCTGGAGGCGGGGCCGATTGAGGGCTACGACGTTCGGGTGAAGGGCACGAACGATTTTGCCGACACTGCGAATTCAGACGTGGTGGTGATGACGGCAGGCTTTCCGCGCAAGCCGGGCATGAGCCGCGACGACCTGCTGAAGAAAAACTACGACGTGGTGAAGGGCACCATCGAGAAGGTCGCGAAGGTGTCGCCGGAAGCGATTCTGATTATCGTCACGAATCCGCTGGACGCCATGGCGCAGACGGCGCTGAAGGTCAGCGGCTTCTCGAAGAACCGCGTGATCGGGATGGCGGGCATCCTGGATACGGCGCGCTATCGCACCTTTATCGCCGAAGCCTTGAACGTTTCCGTGCAGAACGTGCAGGGATTTGTGCTGGGCGGGCACGGAGACACCATGGTGCCGGTGCCGCGCTACACCACGGTGGCGGGGATTCCGGTCGGGGAGTTGATGCCGAAGGAGAAGCTCGACGCGATCATCGACCGCACTCGCAAGGGTGGCGTGGAAATCGTCAACTACCTGAAGACCGGCAGCGCCTTCTATGCGCCCTCGGCCGCCGTGGTGGAAATGATCGAAGCCATTTTCCATGACCGCAAAAAGATTCTGCCTTGCACCGCGTATCTCGAAGGCGAGTACGGAATCAAGGGGCTCTTTGTCGGCGTTCCGGTCAAGCTGGGAGCACGCGGGATCGAGGAAATTATCGAAATCAAGCTGACCGCGGAAGAGCAGGCCGCGCTTCAAAAGTCCGCTGACGCGGTAAAAGAATTGGTGCAGATCATCGGCGTGTAAACAAAAAGGGTGAAGGGTAAAATGGTAGATTCTCTCTTGGATGTAAAGGGAAAAGCGGAGTGAAAGTCATGCGACCTCCTGGGTCACCGGTGTAGGTGTGGTAACGGGAGCGAGAACATAGACTTTAGCGCCGTCGAAGGTCTGGTCATGTTTGAACATGCCGAAGATGGCGTGGAGGAGTTTGCGCATGGTGGCGACCAGAGCCTGCATTTTGGTTTTACCGCGGGCCAGCAGATGCTCGTAGAAGGCGCGC
>Ga0307374_10000552_pt1 | contig 71431 bp, 54 predicted proteins | sample OX3MG_FD_202532 | JGI IMG/M metagenome (GOLD analysis project Ga0307374, IMG submission 202532) | Soil microbial communities from Risofladan, Vaasa, Finland - OX-3 | ecosystem: Environmental > Terrestrial > Soil > Coastal area > Acid sulfate soil | place: Finland: Risofladan, Vaasa | collected... | reverse complement strand
GGGTGCACGACAGAAATGTGGTAGATCTTACGCAGCCTTCCTCTGACGAGAGCGGCTTTCCCAGAAGTCCTCGAACCGGCCGCTGAGTTTCGAGCATCGCAGTGCGATGATGGCGTTGGCGCCCCGAACCGTCCAGTGCATTCCGGCTCGCTTCAATCGAGTGGCGATGACGCTTTTGCAGCCGGCTTCCACCACCCCCGAAGAGGTGCAGAGGCCCCCAGCGTGGAACTCCGGGTAGCGCATGCGCTGCCGGTTGCGCTGCAAATACTGCAGGCCGTCGCGAGCCGCCTTGGAGTGAAGAGCATGACGGAGGAGAGCGGCGAGGAGACTCTTCCAGCGGCCCTCATCCAGTTCCTGGTACCGCCTCCGCGCCCAGCGCTTGGCTTCCTCGCTGGTCTCCCCATAAAGGCTCTTGGCCACCCGACTCAGGCGCTCCTTGACGTGGAAACGATCCACGATCTGGATCGCCTGCGGGAAGAGTTCCTGCGCCAGATTCCAGATCCAAGGCGCTCCGTCGCCGATCACCACCAGGCGCGTGGCCTCCCGGCAGCGCCGGCGGGTGGCTTCCCGTTCGACGCGTTGGGTAAACTCGGAAAGCTCGCGGCCGGTGTCCAGGGTGGCCGCGCTCTCGATGGCCGCCGAATAGCTCACCGAGCCTTCGTCCCGCACGGGCCACCCTTCCGCATCCCGCGACTCCGCGCTCCAAACCGTGCACAGCTTGACCTCGCGCGTCTGGGCCGAACCGTCAGGCTGTTTGCCCGCCCGGCCTCGGAGTTCCGCCGAGCGCATCGGAACACCCGTCCCATCCATGCCCAGATACAAGGTCGGAGCCGAGGGCCTCTCGGAGAGGGGTTCGACGGAGTGGTGTTCCTGCTCCGCAATCTCGACTCCCAGTTCTTCCGCCGCTCGTTCGACCCTCTTCGCGTTGACCTCCACGCCGGCCAATTCCTTCATCAACTCACTGCCTTCCTGAAAACTGACCAGCGAAGCCACCGTGCCCGTCATGCGCAGCACCGCGGGGGAAAGCGCCGACTCTTCCAGCCCCAGCGATTGATCGCGAGGACAAAAGCCTTTCTGACAGGCGGCACAATAGTAGTAAGCCCTCTCCAGATTCAATTCCCCCAGCACGCTGGTGAAGGTCTTCCCCCGACGATCGACGTAGCGAGCGTTCTGCCCACACCGGCAGCGCAGTTGCCCCCCCTGATCATCAGAGTGGTCCGCATTGAGCCGATGCTCGACGATGCGGGCCGCTACCTGCAGCGTGCGGCGACGCAGGCCCATCTCCATCGCCTCCAGGTCCATCGCCCCGACGGTCTGCGCGCCGAGGAGGCTTTCAACCTCGGTGGTGACTTCGGCGTCGAGGGTCGCGGCGAGTGGAGTTTTTTTTAATGTCGGACGGCGCTGCCGTTTTGAACTCCTCCAGTCGCGCGTCGCAAATCCGCTCGCTCGTATGGACCCAATCCCGGGTGAGCGACCGGAACTTCCTATATTCCTCAATCTGGGCGCGCGTACGCTCCACCGCCGGGCCGGCGGGGATGGCCTTGGTGATCGTTTTCCCCTCCCGTTCGCGGGTCACCATCCAGAGGGGTCCGTGCCCACGGTCGCCGCGCCGCGCGCAATGACAGGTCGGCTTGCCACACTTGCGATAGCTTTCCACCAGCGAACCCGGTCTCATCTCTCCCACCTGCATCAGGGCCGCTTTGAGTTCCTGACCCTTCGCCCGGAGTTCCTCGATCGTCGTTTCGGAAGTTGCCATGGAGCCCTCCTTATGATGTGAAGTACGGCTCCGGCTACTGTAAGCGGATGCCGCTTACAGAATTATGACTCTAATCGCTCTCCTCCGCAATATCTCATTTCCGTGTCGTGCACCCGCCGGTCGCTAATTCATTGACATCACCCGCTCCGGGAGCTATCCTAAGTGTGTCCAGCGTCTATTTCCAGCATCGGGGGTAGTTGTGGATTTCCATGTCGGTGACAAGGTTGTCTATCCCAATCAGGGTGTGGGAGTGGTGGAACAAATTTCCCGCCGTAATCTGACCGGCCAAACCGAGCTTTTCTACATGCTCAAATTGGGTTCCAACGGTATGCGGGTGATGGTTCCCATGACTAACGTCATGAGCGTGGGCCTGCGGCGGGTGGCCAGCGGCCGCGAGATTGGCGCGGTGCTGGATTATTTGGATAATGGCGGCGTCGTCGCTCCCCAAGATTGGAAAGACCGCTTCAAGGAAAACTCTGAAAAGATGCGTAGCGGCTCGCTGCTGCAAGTGGCTGAAGTCCTGAAGGCCCTCCTCTTCCTGAGCCAGGGGAAACCGCTTTCCTTCCGCGAAAAGAAAATGCTGGACCGCTCCTGGCAATTACTGGTGGATGAGATTTCTGCGGTGCGAAGCTGGACCCGCCAATCCACCGAGATGCAAATGATCAAAGCCCTGGGCAAGTCCAACCTGAAGATCCAATTGCCTAGTTGAGATTCATCTCCGCAAGATTTACACCATGAAATCGCCCACCGCAAGATTGCGGGGCGGCGACTGTCCGGCCCACCAATAAAACGTCGTGAACCATCCAGGCAGTGAAACCCTATGCTCCAACCACTCCCCAGCGGCGCTCCAACCGGGTTAAGATGGTGATGCTGGCGGGTTCAAATTCATGCGCCTCGAAGAAAAACTCGAGCAATTGAAGCGTGTGGCAAAACCCCCGGCCCGCGAAGCCGGGCTTGAGCGCCAGCTTGAATACCTGCGGCGTCTTCAACCACCGCTCGCCAAGCTGCCAAGCCAGCGTGTGCCTTCGAACATTGAACAATATGTTGAAGGCCGGGTGGAAACCCACGCCTCGGGTGAATTCTTCCTGGCTTCGCAGTCGCTGCCGTTTGGCCGCCCCTATGGAAAGTACCGGATCGGCGATCTCTCCACTACACCGCTCCATCCCCTCGATCTATTTCTGGAAGGCCATTGTCTGCCGCAGGCGTCGCGGCTCCTCTATCTGGATACCGAGACCACCGGGCTTGCCGGCGGGACGGGGACGTGCGCCTTCCTGATCGGTGTGGGCGCGGTGGAGGGTTCGCAATTCGTCATTCGCCAATATTTCTTGCGGGATTATCCCGAGGAAAAGGCCATTCTGGCTGCTCTGGCCGGGAGACTCGAAAGCTACGACGGCCTGGTGACTTTTAATGGGAAGACGTTTGACGTTCCGCTCTTGGAAACTCGTTTTGCGCTGGCGCGAATGAAGTCGCCTTTCAGCCGGCTGGTGCATCTTGATCTGTTGCATCCGGCGCGCCGGCTGTGGAAGCTGCGGCTTGAAAGCTGTAGGCTCACCCATTTGGAAGAGCACATCCTGGGCGTCCGCCGTGATGGTGACATTCCCGGCTCGGAAATTCCGGCTATCTACTTTGAATATTTGCGCACCGGAAACCCCCGGGGATTGCAGCCGGTTTTCTTTCATAATGCGATGGACATTGTAACGCTGGCGGTGCTGACCCTGGAAGCAGCCAACGTCATTCACCCCTCAAGGTTTGAGAAAAGCGGCGAGGCGGGCGGGCACGCTTTGGACCTCTTCAGCCTCAGCCGCATTTTTGAGCGGGCGGGCGACAGTTCCAAATCCGTCTCGGCGTGCCGCCGGGCGCTCTCCGCGGGTTTGCCGGATGGCATGGAGCCCCGCGCTCTATGGCATCTGGCCTTGCAGCACAAGCGGCGGGGTGAATATGAGCTTGCCATCGAAATCTGGCAGGAACTCACGCGGCGCGGGGCAGACTTTTCGGTGGAGTCGTTCGAGCAGCTTGCCGTCCACTACGAGCATCGCGGGCGAGACGCGCAAGCGGCGATGGAATTTACCAAAGCCGCGGTGGAAAAAATCCAAGAGTCGCAGGCGGGCGCCCACCAACAGACACTGGGGGATCAGGTCGAGTGGCTCCGGCGGCTCGCTCACCGCATTCATCGCCTGCGTGGCAAGCTTTGCCCGGCAGACTTTAATGGTCAACAGTGAATGCGCCGTGACCCCGGCGCCCTTCAGGAAACCTTCCGCAATACCTCGTCCGCAACCAGCAAGCCTTCCCAGCAAGCCGGAAATCCGGCATAGGGTGCCATCTGCAGGATCGTCTCCAATATCTCTTCCTTGCTGGCGCCGTTGTTCAGGGCCATCTCTACATTCAGCTTCAGCGCGGCGGGTCTTACCATGGCCGTAAGCGCCGCGATGGTGACCAGACTTCGCGTGCGAAGGTCCAGGTGGGGCCGTGTCCAGACATCCCCGGCCAGGAAGTTGGTCACCATAGCGGCGAAATCCGGCGAAAGGCGGGACCAAGCCGCTTTGACTTCTTCCGACCTTTCCTCGCCCAACATGCGCCGCAGCATCTCCATTCCCTTGTCCATCATTTTCTCTCTCTTATTTGTTGAGCGCGAAGCAAAGCAACCTTGTCGCGCCGCGCGAAAGACACGGTTGAAAGCGTACTCTCGAGTTTCTACATCCGGCGGCCAGCCTGTCATTCTCTGAGCCCTTCGCTTGTCATCCTGAGCGAAGCGAAGGATCCCGGTATTTCCAAACTCCGCGAAGAGTCCCCAGTTCACTGCCGGGGAAAAGATCAAATACAGTGATCCTTCGCTTCGCTCAGGATGACAGCGAGGCGCTCAGGATGACAGCACGGGAGGATTGGCTGAAACTCCCAGACTCCGGAAATGTAGAACCTCCAGGGCAAGGTTGAATCCGTGCCCTAACCGTCCTCCGGGGGAAGCGCGCGAATAATTCGGTCTCGACAGACCTTTATCCGGGATACAAGCCGTAGCCGCCAATGTCGATGGCCTGGCCGGTGATGTTGCGCGCGCCTTCGCTGCACAAGAAGAGCACCAGACTGCCGATTTCTTCCGGGGTCACCAGACGGCCCAGAGCCGAAGGACGCATGAAGCGCCGCCGCGCCTCCTCTACGCTCACGCTCAAAGTTTTCGCCCGTGCCACGATGACATCTTCAAGGGCCGGCACCGCCACCGGCCCGGGCAGGATGGCATTCACCTGGATGTTGAAGGGGCCCATCTCCTGCGCCAGGGTCAATGTCAGGTTGACCAGTCCACTCTTCGAGGCGGAATAAGAAGCGCGCAGTGGATAGGCCATGTGGGCCACGACGGACGATATGTTGATGATTCTTCCTTCGCGTCGTTCCGTCATGTGCCTCAAGCATTCACGCGCACACAGAAAGGCGCCGGTCAAATTCGTATCAAACACATCCTGCCAGTCGCGGAGGCTCAGGCGGGTGACGGGAATGGTGGGGCCGCGCGCACCGGCATTATTCACCAAAAGGTCAATCTTGCCGAATCGCCGCATCACCGCCTTCACCATCTGGCGAATTTCCGCTTCGCTGCGGACGTCGGCGCGAATGGCCAGGGTCCGTTCCCGGTCTTCGCAAAGGATTGCCGCCACTTTGCGGAGCGCATTCAGATTGCGCCCCACCAGCGCCACCTTGCCCCCGGCTTCGAGCAGCGACTTGGAAATGGCGGCGCCAATTCCTCCTGCCGCGCCCGTGACGATGGCCACCTTGCCCCCGATCTCCGGAAATGGGTGTGTGCGGTTATGTGGTTTGGGTTTGTTCGTCATTTTTTGATTCATTCAATCCGTTCTTTCATATTTGTAAAGACAAACGAGTCCACAGATTGCCAAGTCTCTCCGGCAGTTGTGAAGGCCACGTCCCTCATTCATCAGGAACGTTTTCACTCTTGCCGATCGATTTGAGGATCACCTGCTGGGTCTGAACGTCATCTTTGCCTGTCACAGAATTGGACGTCTTGGTTTGCAGCTCTCCCACCAGTCTTAAGTAGTCGGGATCGCCCTCCTTGGCGCCCTTGCCGCGCTCCACCGTTCCCGTGAACCGGTAATACTTTTCGTGAATCTTCCGGGTCCTGAATTCAACTTGATTGCCGGTGCGGGTTCCAATGCTGATTTGATAACTTAAGATGGTATCGGATTCGTCTTCGCCCTGGTACACGTCAATGTAGCCCTTCAGTTTTCCTTCTTCTTCCAGAATCGCCACCACGTCATCGGGTGAAAGAAAGTGATATTTGCCGGTCATATCGGTAATGGCTTGTGTCGCCGCGTTCTTTTGGGCCGTGGCGGCTTGCGCAACAAGAAATATCACAGCAATAACACCCAAGCGCAGGGACCACGTTTGAACTGCACGGCTCGCCCGCCGAGTCCCTGCGATTACTCTTATCCTGCTCATAACAGACGCCTCCTTCATCTGTCACCATCTTAGCAGGTCACAGGCGAAAGCTTTGGACGTGACCCATAATAACTGTTGTTACTTGGGCACAAAATGCCCCGTCATCCCGGCCCTCTCCCCGCAAGTGGGTGAAGCACGCCGCTACAACAAACAAACCACGTCACTCCCCGTGGCCGCCCTTGTTTGACAGCGGCGGACGGAAGCAGTTATTCTCTCTCCAAGCCCGGGAAGTGGGCGAAGACAGGCCCGTTTTCCTTTTGCGGCATCGAATCAGTAATAGAAGTAGCAAGGAACTCTATTTGGATTGCTTTTTGAACGAATCAGGTTCAAACCGATGTTGAATCAAATTCTGAAATTCGGCCGCTCCGCGATCCGTAAGTTGATCCGCCTGGCGGCTCTGCCGCTGCTCCAAGGACCGGAGGAAGTGCTGGTGGGCGGGCAGGCCGTGATCGAAGGGGTGATGATGCGGTCGCCGCACTCCTACGCCATCGCCGTTCGCAAGCCTGACGGGTCCCTGGCGGTAACCCAGGGCTTCCTGGAGCGTCCGTCTGAAAAGCACGCTTGGTTGAAGTGGCCCGTGCTGCGCGGCCTGGGAACGCTGGGCCAAGCGATGGTCCTGGGCATCCGGGCGCTGCGATTTTCCGCGCAGGAGGCCTTGGCGGAGGAGAGTCCAAGCGTTGATGCGGCCAAGAAGGAAGGGAAAAAGAAGGCGGACCTGGGCAACGGCCTGCTGGCGCTGAATCTGATTCTTTCCCTCGGATTCTTCATTGTGTTTTATAAGTTGGTTCCGCTGTATCTTGCCACCCGGGCCCAGAAGCATTTCACAATTTTCGGCAGCATGATTATGTTCAATTTGCTCGACGGGATCATCCGCATTGTGCTGTTCCTGGCGTTCCTCTATCTGCTTTCGCGCTCCAAAGAAATTCAGCGCGTTTTTGAATACCACGGCGCCGAGCACAAGGTGGTTTGGGCATTTGAGAAAACGGGAAGGACGGAATTGGCGGACGCTCGCAAGTCCACCCGCTTCCATCCGCGTTGCGGTACCAGCTTTCTGCTGGTGGTGATGGTGATTGCCCTGATCGTTTACTTGTTTTTGCCGTTCCATTCCTTTGCCGCCCGATTCTGGAGCCGTATTCTGCTGTTGCCGCTCATCGCCGGCGTTTCTTATGAGTTCATTCGCTACGCCGCAAAATCCAAAGGGTGGATTTGGCGCGCCGCCGCGGCCCCCGGCTTGTGGTTGCAGCGCGTGACCACCCGCGAGCCGGATGACAGCCAGCTCGAAACCGCCATTCGCGCGCTGGATACCGCGATGGAACTGGAACGGACGAAAGGGGGAGAACTGGTCATTGCCTGATGGAGCCAGTCCTCAACCCGACCGACTGTGATGCCGTAATCGAAGCGAGCTATCGACAGAAGCAAATGATTCTAGGGCACAATGACCAATCGGAATTACTTTTTCGAGGAAAACGCAAAATTCAGTATTGATCGGGTATTGGCAACGGGTCGAGTGAAACTCTACGCTCCGATGCTCCAGTGGAAAACCGAACTTGAGGAATTCTGTAGATTTATGATCGAAACCAATGTCCGCACGTTTCTAGAGATTGGTACTGGAGATGGGCAACTGAGCATATTTCTCAAGGATGCGCTCTCTCTCGATCGCGTCTGCGCCTGCGATCTGAAACTTCCTCCCCTCCTTGCGCGTCGAGAGGACATAACGTTTTACCACGGAGACCATCAGGCGCCCGCGTACCTTGACTGGAGAGCCAAGCAGGGTTTGATTGACATGGTTTTTATCGATGCGAATCATAAGACAGGATTTCGCACAGACTATGAGATCGAGTGGCAGTTTTCCCACCGATTCATTGCATTTCATGATGTCGCTAATAAGGCGTACCCTGCACTAAGGGCGTTCTGGGAAAATGAAATACTTGCAAAAAAGACGACTTTCATTAATCGGGATCCCACGATCGGTTTCGGCGTACCCGAGCTAACATATCCGTTCAAGTGGGTGAGGAGTGCCGAAGAGCTTGAATTCGATTGTGGACTTAGCTGCGGAATAGGCGTGTCCTGGAGAGGCAATACTCTGGGAAGAGAAGGGGTGTTGTGAAGCGGCCCGCCACAGCTCCTTATGACGCTTAAGGACTGGTCTGAAGAGAGCCGCGACAATACCCACGACGGCAAGACAGCAGAGGACATGTTGAAATCGGCTCGCGAAGTTGTGGAATGTATAAAACAATATTGGTGAACGAATCGATCGAGGACGGGGAAAAGCTGATAAAGAAATTGGAGGAGAGGAAATTTCCGATTATTGCCGCATTCTGGCGCTATCTCGATGAAGAAGGGTTGTAGAGGCTTGTGATTGTCTCGCCATTTGTAGGTCGGGAAGGGCCGCTCAGGACGTATGGGTATGTCAGGGAGGCTGTCGATGGGCTGGGGAGGTCGGTGCATTTCGGCCTGGGCGACATTTCTGTCATGAGTCCTTCCTGGTCTCAGTTTCGCGACCTGCAAAGAACCATTGAAGGCGCGGCGTGGGGAGAGTTCTCGCCTCCGCTGATCCTGCAGGAACTCAAGGCCTCGTACTTGAAGACTTCTATATCTACAGAATCTACAGATGGAATCCGGATTTGAAGTCACAATGAGATTAGGAGCGGATGTTACGGGAAACTTAGTCCATGCAATTTCTCGATCAACTCTCTGAAGTCGAAAAGAAATATGACGCGCTGACGGCTCAACTGAGCGATCCGAAAACGCTCGCCGACGCCGCGTTTTACCAGAAGACGGCGAAGGCCCACGCCGAGTTGCGCGAAGTGGCGGAGAAGTATCACGAATGGTCGACGCTTCACAAGAACCTGGAGGACACGAAGGCGCTATTGGCCGAGTCCGCCTCCGATCCGGAAATGAAGGCGATGGCCGAAGAAGACCAGGCCAATCTCGAATCACGCCTGGCAGCGATCGAGGCCGAGTTGAAGATCCTGCTGCTGCCGCGCGATCCGAACGATGAAAAGAACGTGGTGCTGGAGATTCGCGCCGGGACCGGCGGCGATGAGGCGACGCTCTTTGCCCAGGAAATCTTCCGCATGTACTCGCGTTACGCGGAAACACAGAGCTGGAAAGTGGAAGTCCTTTCCACCAGCCTTTCGGCTGTGGGCGGCTTGAAGGAAGTGGTCGCCGGGATTGAAGGGCAGAGAGTTTACAGCCGGTTGAAGTATGAAAGCGGCGTGCATCGCGTGCAACGCGTGCCCGCCACGGAGCAGCAGGGCCGCATTCACACTTCTGCGGTGACCGTGGCGGTGTTGCCGGAAGCCGATGAAGTGGAGATTGAGATTGACCCGAAGGATATCCGCATTGATACATTCTGCTCTTCGGGTCCCGGAGGTCAATCCGTCAACACCACTTATTCAGCGGTTCGCATCACGCATCTTCCTTCCGGCATGGTGGTCTCCTGCCAGGACGAAAAATCGCAGATCAAAAACCGCGCCAAGGCCATGCGGGTGCTGCGCTCGCGCCTCTATGAAGTGAAGCTGCAGGAGCAGCAGAAGCAGATCACGGAGGAGCGCCGATCCATGATTGGCTCCGGCGACCGCAGCGAGAAGATCCGCACTTACAACTTTCCGCAGGACCGCGTCACGGACCATCGTATTGGCCTGAGTCTTCATCAGCTTGAAAAGGTCATGGACGGCAAGCTGGATGAAATGATTGAAGCCCTCGTCTCCACCTATCAGGCCGAAAGGCTGCGCCAACCTGCCGCTGAGTCCGGTGAAAAGAACTTGCGCCTTGTCGATGCAGCGTCGTAAGGCTCTTCAGTCCGGCCTCCACATTCTGGAACAGAATTCCGTTCCTTCTGCCCAGCTCGCCACCGAACTGTTGTTGATGCAGGTCTTGGGCATTGACCGCGCCGCCCTCTACACCAATCTTGAAATTGAAGTTCCTCTTGACCTTGAACGCCGCTACATGGAATTGATCCGCGAGCGAGCTGCAGGCAAACCCGTTCAGTACATCACGGGCCATCAGGAATTCTGGGGACTCGACTTCGAAGTGAATCCGGACGTCCTGATCCCACGGCCGGAGACGGAAATGTTGGTGGAAACGGTCATTGGACTGGTTGGAGGAAATCCGGCAATGCGGCGCGCGGCGCGATTGCAAATGGCCGATGTGGGCACGGGCTCCGGTTGCATCGCCATCGCTCTCGCGGCCGAATTCCCCTCGTCCCGAATCTTCGCGACCGATCTATCGCGGCCGGCGCTCACCGTGGCGGAGAGAAACGCCGGCAGGTTGGGACTGCGCCGTTCGATCACATTCGTTCAGTGCGATCTGTTGGAGTGCTTCGTTGCGGGTGATAACCAGCCTTTTGATCTTGTGGTGGCGAATCCTCCCTACGTCAGCCGGGAAGAGATTGCCGGCTTGCAACGTGAAGTTCGGGATTTTGAGCCGCGCCTGGCGCTGGGCGGTTTCGCCAGCAACGATGAAATTTACCGGCGCTTGATTCCCCAAGCTCATGCCGTGTTGAAAGAGGGTGGGCGCTTGATCCTGGAGATGGGTTACAGCATGGCGGAAGAGGTTGCTGCACTCTTGGGCGAGGGGTGGAACGCGGTCGAAATCCGCGCCGACCTCTCCGGAATTCCCCGTGTTGTGATTGCGCGAAAGCAGTAGGCCGAGGTCGCCCTAATTCAAGCGGCTTATGAGAATGGCCTCACCTGCACTCCCAATTCTTTGAATAGAAATGCGAACATGTCCGTGGCTTGCTCCAAGCGCTGGTTCATTGAACTGCCCACGCCATGGCCCGCGTTGGAACTGGTTCGCAGTAGGACCGGTAATCCGGAACTCGAAGCCGCTTGCAGGCGCGCCGTCATCTTGCGGGACTGCATCGGATTCACGCGAGGGTCATTGGCTCCGGTCATCATGAGAACGGCCGGATAGGCAGCGCCATCCACCACGTGATGATAAGGCGAGTAAGCATAAAGGGCCTTGAACTCTGCCGGGTCTTTGACGGAGCCATATTCGGTAACATTGAAGACGGCGTTGGGGCTCAGCTCATGACGCAGCATATCGTAAATGCCGACAAAGGACACCACAGCGTGGAACAGCTCGGGATGCTGTGCGACCTCCGCGCCCATCAGCAGCCCGCCGTTGCTGCCACCCATGATGGCAAATTGAAGCGGATTGGTGTAGCCCGCCTGAATTAAATACTCGGCGCAAGCCGCAAAATCGTCAAAAACATTTTGCTTGTGGGTGAGCGCGCCGGCCTTGTGCCAGTCTTCGCCGTATTCGCCCCCACCCCGCAGATTGGCTACCGCCCAGACGCCTCCCTGGTCCAGCCAGACACGCGCGTTGAGGTTATAAGCCGGTGAAAGGCTGATGTCAAATCCGCCATAACCGGTGAGGAGCGTGGAATTGTGGCCGTCCAGCTTGATTCCCTTGCGCTGGATGATCGTCATCGGGACCTTGGCGCCATCCTTGGAGGTTGCGAAGGCCCGCACCACTTCCGCATCACTGAAGTCGGCTGCAGGCTTGGCGTAAAGCCCCGTGCGCGTGACCTTGCGGAGCAACGGGGCATAGCGGAACCAAGCGGGGGGACTGACGAAGGACTCATTCTGGAAGAGAACCTCATCACCGCTCAGCGCCACCAGGTCGCGTACCGATGAGACCGGCTCCAGAGGAATGTTCCCCCGCTCGCGTCCCTGTAAATCGAACACCCGGACGTCCGACGGCCCGCCCCAGACGTCCACCACATAAAGGTAATGAGCGGTTGGCACACAGGACTCAATCGCTTCCTCGCTTTCAGGAATGACGGTCGTGGACTTCGCCAGAGCCGGATGATCGAGAGGCATGCGCAGGATTTTGCCGCGTGGCGCATCGTTTTGCGAAACGAAGTAGATGGCCTGGTCCTTGCCGAACACCGCGCGGGTAACGCCGTCATCAAAGTGCGTAATCTCAATCCACATCCCGTTGGGTCCAAGCAGGTAGTGTGCAAATTGGCCGCCGTCTCCGTTCGCAACCGTCGCCAGAACGTAATGACCGTCCGGAGAGGTTTGAAGATAAATCTCCGCGATGCGCGGGAAGTCTTTACCCAGCGAATAGGTGTCCGAACTTACGGGCGTACCCAGCTTGTGAAAGTAAACCTGCTGGTAAAAATCGAGATCCGCTGCGGGCCGCTCTCCCGGGTACGGATAACGTGTGTAATAGAATCCGGAGCCGTCCCCGTTCCAGGCGGCGCTACCGCCGGCCGTGCCGCCGTTGACTCGCGAGATCACATCGGTAAGCGGCTTTCCGGTTCGAACATCGTATACACGCACCGTGCCGCTCTCGCTTCCTCCCTGGGACATGGAGACTGCAACCTGTCTGCCGTCAGGAGATGGGACATAAAAGTCGATGGCAGTGCCTCCCGTGGGATCAATCAGGTTAGGGTCCACCACCACCTGTTCGGATTGTGGATCGGCCTCGGAGTTGAGTGTGATTAAAAATGGCTGTTGTTTCGGTGGCTGTGACTTAAGTGCAAACAGAATGCCGTGGCGATTCTCAAGCCCGGAATAGCTTGCCGAAGTCTGGTCATAAAGGGCTTTCAGCCGGTTGAAAATGTGCTGGCGCGCGGGCAGCGCATCCAAAAAGGCGCGAGCTCGCGCGTTCTCAGCATCGTTCCAAGAACGCACCGCCGGGTCATTCCAGTTTTCAAGCCACTGGTAATCGTCCTCAACCTTCACTCCGTGATAGTCTTCGATCACGGGCTTCTTGGGAGTCGGCGGGATGGGGGGCAGCACGTTTTTGGAAGTCATTGCCAAGAAACAGGCTGCAAACAGCAGGATTGTCCATGCCTTTTGAGTGGAAATGCGGCTCGGCGGCGATTTTGCGCGCTCACCGAAGGTTGTTTCGGGCGGCATGACCATGACCCTACCTCCCTCAAAAGTAGCGAAAAGCCAAAAATGGGGAATACCGTGAAGAATTCTGCCATCGGTAATTTATTGCTTCTCCCGATCCGTGCTGCAAGGCGGTTGTTCAAGTCCTCCCACGCTCCCAGCACATTGCTCATTCCCCGGACAACGACTCAGCCAAAATAAGGCGCAGGGTCATGATCTGGTGCGGCTTCAGATCGATCGCAAACGAGTGACCCGAAGCGGGAAGGGAGGATTGATCTTGTTCCGCCGCATTATCAAGCATCACCTTTTGCAGAGCAAAGACCGGCAGGCTGATCACCGCATGGGTGCTTCGTCCGCCTGCCTCCAGAAGCCGCAGAATCGTTCCCTGGCTGTTCTCTGCCTCCTTCCAATTCACCACCACGGCGTCGGGGTCGCTCACGGTGAGGAAGCTCGCGGGCGCAGGGCTGAGGGGGCGCGCGGGATTATCGTACTTGTCGTTGCCGATGAGGTGGCGTAACTCAATGGGCGTCATAGCGGATCTGCCGAGACGGCCGAGTTCCTCGCCGGAAAGCTTTCCTCCGCTGGTGATGACGTAGCGGAAAGTGAAGTCCCCGCTCTGGATGCGGCGGAAGTTGGTGTGCCAGTAATTATTCAGGGCGTAGGAGAACACCGTACTGCTTTCCGGCTGGAACTTCACCGGCCAGCGGCCGCGATTGATGTCGCCCAGCGTGACCAGTGGAGCATCCACGGGCACCACTGCCGCTGCGACCCCATCTCCTGCCACGCGTACCCAGTGTTGCACGGTGAACCACTCGAGGTTGCCGCCCAGCAACATATCCTTGGCGGGGTTCACCCAACCGTTTTGGATTTCGTAGCTAAAGGCCGGCGCTTGTATAGCAAAGGGAAAAGCGAAGTAGACGGCTTCCTTGTGACTTACCGGGTCTTTGTGAAGGCGGTTGACAAATTCAATCTTCTTTTCGTTATCGAACAGCACGACGTCCGTGCGGATCGACGGCGCGTGCAGTCCACTGGTTTGATAAGTCATGATGCTGCCATAGGGCGTGCGGCGGACGCTGACCACGCTGCCACCGTGCGAGGCGCTGATGGCGAGCTTGGCAAAAGGCAAAGCTTTGCGAAAGTAAACAATTTGCGTTTGAGTTTCGTCGCCGCCCGAAACGTAAAGATACTGATCGAAGCGGTAGGGACTGTGAGAATCCACCAGCTTGCGGCCAAGTTGCTTGTCATAAACGCTCTTGATGGCGCCGGCCTGGGGATCAAACTCCACGCGATAATACTGGTTTTCAATCACGTTGCTTGCGGGCAGTTGATTGGGCACGGCCTGCGAGGTTGGGTTACTAGCCTCAACAATGGCGTAACACTTGTATCCCATCGAAGGCACGTCTTCAGCCAGAAAGCGGATGTGGTTATATCCCGAACCCCGGCGCAGCACTTCGTAGGGTACAACCCTCATGCTGGGATATTCCTTCAGCTCCTCGCCGTCATCTAGGTCGGTCTCCACCAGGCCGCTGCGCTGCCAACTCAAGGAATTGAACACCAGCAGCGCCGGCGCGGGCATGTGAATCTGGTCCGCAAGCTGGCTGAAAGACGTATCGAGAATATTGTTCACGCGCAGACGAGCGTCGATGGCGTGATGGTCCTTGTAGGCAAATTGCCGCTGTGTTTCATCACTCTGTGGGCGCGAGTAACCTCCCCAGGAAGTGAAGGTGTGTTCGGAGTAGAGGACAATGTCCTGCCACATCTGGCGGAGATCACTCTGCGGGCCGGAAACATATTTTTGAACCGTTGAGCCGATGGTAGCCAGTTCTTCCGCGCTCACGGCGCGTTGCTGGTTGGACCGGGCGATGATGCCGACTTTGGCGTCGGTGCCGAATCCATCTTCCCAATAAGGGCCGAAGTCTCCAGTGACGGTTTGTAAGTCTTTCCCGTAACGTTGATCGATGGTGTGGAAATAGTCCGGGAAAGTAGCAAGTTGCATTTTGGGATAAGCGTATTTCTGGTCCCAGGCCTTGACGAACTGCGGCTCGCCGGGAATCAGGTCCGTGTTCTCAACCTGGCTGCCGAACATCAGCACGGCATCTGGCTTGTAAGTTGGGGCCTCATACTGTTGCAGGAAAACCGGCAGCGACTGGCGGCAGGCCGCTTCCTGGGCGGGGACGCCGCAGACAAAGGAAAACTGAAAATACTGCCGCGAATAGGACATCAGGACTTTGCTGCCATCCGGTCCCTGCCACCAGAAAGGCGATTTTTCGTTCCAGCGGCCATCGAGCAAAATGGGGGCGCGGTCATTGTTGCTGGCCGCGGCCAGATACTTAATGCCAAGAGCGCGCAGGACCGAGGGATAGGACCAAGTATAGCTGGGAACGTCGGTAATGTTCGCGTAGTCGAATGGGATGCCGTATTGGTGGTGCAATCGGAGCGAATAACTGGTGGAGCGGATCAATTCCTCCAGCGTGGGGTAGCCGGTCATCAGATTGGCGAATTGTGCCGGCACGCCCATTGTTCCCTTGCGAGCCAGATCAAGAAATCGTTGTTTCGCTGCTGTATCCCGTGTGGCCAGATAGTTCCGCACAATCCAGGAGCCATCCAGGCAGAAGCGCATTTCAGGATATTCCTGAATCTCATCCAGCAGCTTGTCAATATTGCGATCCTGGACTTCCGCTACCTTGGACTGATAATCCGTGAAGCCAACGTCCAGATGGGCGTGCGGAACCACATAGAGCGTCCACTGGCGCGCCGGAGTGAGCGTGGCGGCTACCGTTTGAGACTTGCCGTTGACGCGCAGCTTGACTTGAGCGGAAGCGCCGCTTGGGAATTGGGGAACATCGAAGGTGAAGCGTTGCTCGCCGAAGTCTGGCTGCGGCGAAAGCGCATCTTGAAGCCGGGTTGCTCCCACCGCCAATTCCACGCGGCCTTTGTTAACTTTATCGGGAAGCGTTACCGTGACACGAACCAGCTCGGCAAGACGATTGCCTTTCGAAACGTAAAAGACGGTTGGGGTAACCTGGGCGCTTGCCACCCGTGAAGGCCGGGCGGCGGCATCATTCGTAAGGCTCAAAGCGTCGTAGGCGATCCAGGAATCGCCGGACCCATCCGCCGGATCATCCATCGCGGTCAGCGCCAAACGATTTTCCCCGGAGCGCAGCGCGGAAGTGGGTAGCGTGATTTGCAGCCGGGCCGTGCTGTAAATGGGCGAGTCGAATCCACTATCACCCGCGTAGGTACTCACTTTGCGGTCAAGATAGAAGAGCCCGGACTTGCCGTTGACCTCAACCTTCAGGTTCGGAGTGCGAGAATGAAGAGTAATCGTGGAAATCAGAAGGCGATATGTGCCGCGCGGCTTTGAAGGGAGATTGAAAACGATGGTGTAGGGATGTGGGCGCTGGCCCGCGCCCTTATTCTCTGAGCCGGCTTGCTGCGCGGGCCAGTCCTTGGCTGGATCGCTCTGCCCCACGGTGTAGATGGCCTGGAATTGCGGATCCCAGTATTTGAAGCGCCCCTTGAATTCGTAGGACGACTGATCGAATTTTCCGATTTGCCACACGGTGTTTTCCGCCGCCCGTGTGCCCTGCGGCGCAAAGAAAAGGCCAAGGAGAACGGCGGCCAGGAGAGAAAGGGAGCAATGGTGTTTTTTCATGATCGACCCCCGGATTTGTTTCCGTGCCAGTAAATGATGGCGCGCTGGTACGGCGGTCTCTGACCGCCGCACTTTATTCTTCAACAGTTTCCGGCGGTCAGAGACCGCCGCACCAGCAGCGAAAATGAACCACTACCCGCACTTTGCGGACATTGACATGGAGGCGCACAGTTCACTGGCCGAGCAATTCAATAAACCGGCCAATCGACTCGATGCCCCCGAAGAAATTAGGGAGGTGAAATTTTTCGTTCGGGGCGTGCAGATTATCATCGGGCAGTCCGAAACCCATCATCACCACGGGCGCGCGCAACTCCTGATGGAAGAGACCGGCGATGGGAATTGACCCGCCGGAGCGCATGAAAACCGTTTTTTTCTTGAACACGCGTTCCATGGCTTCGGAGGCGGCGGCGATGTAGCGGTTCTCGGTGCTGACCACGGAAGCCGGGGCCGAGCTGATCACCCGCACCGTGGTTTTGATTCCAGCGGGCGTCAGCGCCTTCACAGAGGCGGTGAATTGCTTGATGACTTCGGCGGGCTTCATCTCCGGCACCAGCCTCATGCTGATCTTGGCGGTGGCCACGGCGGGGATTACCGTCTTGGCGCCTTCGCTGGTGAATCCGCCGCGAATGCCGTGGACCTCCAGCGTGGGCCGCGCCCAGAGGCGCTCCAGCACGGTGTAATCCTTCTCGCCAGCGAGCGCGATTGCTCCCACTTCCTTCTTCAGGAAATCCTTTTCCTTGAATGGCAGCCGCTTCCACGCCGCCAGTTCCGCCTTGGAAGGTTTTGTCATCCGCTTGTAGAAGTCTGGAATGCGAATCTTCCCGTTGCGACCCTTGAGGCCGCTGATGATTTCTGCCATCGCTTGCATGGGATTTGGAGCAGCGCCGCCATACATGCCGGAGTGCAGATCATGCGAAGCGCCGCGCGCTTCAACCTCCGTGTAGACCAGGCCGCGCAGTCCGGTGGTGAGCGTGGGCAAGCCGGGAGCGAACATTTCCGTGTCGCAGATCAGGGCGGCATCGGCTTTCAGCTTTTCGTGATTCTTCTTGGTGAATTCCTCAATGTGTCCGCCGCCCACTTCTTCTTCGCCCTCAACCAGGAACTTCACGTTGATGGGCAGGCGGCCCTCGCCGCGCAGAAATCCTTCCACCGCCTTGAGCTCGATATAAGTTTGCCCTTTATCGTCGGAAGAGCCGCGGCAGAAGATGTCTTCACCGCGAACGGTGGGCTCAAATGGCGGCGATTTCCACTCATTGAGCGGGTCAGGCGGCTGAACGTCATAATGGCCGTAAAGCAGCAGCGTGGGCTTGCCCGGCGCTTTGAGCCATTCGGCATAGACCAAGGGATTCTGGTGAGGCTGGCCGTCAATGATCTCAACGCCCTCCATGCCCATTTCGCGCAGATCGTTGGCAATAAACTCCGCAGCCCGGCGAACGTCAGGCTTGTGCTCGGGAAGCGTCGAGATGCTCGGTATCTTCAGGAGGTCAATCAAGCTCTGGAGAAAATGATCACGATTCGATTGATAGTATTCAAAATTCGCAGTGCCCACTGGCTTTTCTCCTCACGGGCTTTGTTTCGCACGAAGCATCCGTGCTTTCACCCGCATGGCAGTTTACATGGCGGATGAACGGAGGTCAAATTGACCGCGCTTCGAGATCAGGTTGCTCATTTCCCCGGCCACACCGGTTTGCGCTTTTCTAAGAATGAGGACAGTCCCTCGCGGAAATCGGCAGTGGCCCGGATGGCGGCGCTGGCGCGGATCGCCATTCCCAGTTCCCGGTCCAGGGCCGCTGCGTTAAAATCCCGCAACAGGCGCTTGGTGTGAATCAAGCTGGTGGGGCTGACCCCGAGTAATTGTGCGGCCAGCTCGCGGGCGCGGTGTTGAAGCCGTTCGGCGGGGACCACTTCGTTCACCAGCCCCAACTGGCGCGCTTCCTCCGCGTCGAAAATGCGGCCGGTGAGCAGAAGATCGCGGGCCTTTTTCTCCCCAATCTGGCGGATCAGGAAAACCGAAACCACCGCCGGGATGAAACCGATGCGCACCTCGGTATAGCCAAATTTGGCCTCCGGCGCCGCCAGGGTGAAGTCGCAAAACGTGGCGATACCGCAACCGCCGGCGATGGCCGGGCCGTTCACTGCCGCAATCGTCACTTTGGGATAGCAATAAATGCGGCGGAACATGGCGGCAATGCGTTCCGAATCTTCCTGGGCCAGCCGCGCCGTTTCCTCACCCGCTGTTGCCGTGGCCAGAGCACGCAACGCCGCAAGATCCATGCCCGCGCAAAAGGCTTTACCGGCGCCGGTCAGGATCAACACTTTCGCCGGGCCGGATTCAACTTGGTCCAGCGCGCTCATCAGGTCGTGGATCATCTCCGGGGAAATGGCATTGCGTTTATCAGGACGGTTGAAGGTGAGCGTTGCGACCTCACCTTCAAGGGAGACGGTTAGCGTAGGATAGGACATGGCTTGTGGCGAGCTCATCGAGCGGCACGATGCAGATGGGTTCGCATCCTCAAGCAGATGACGGCCCGGGCAGAGCCCGGAACAGCCCGGAACAGCACGGTCCCGCCGCTCACTTGATCGCCGCCGGGGCGGGGAAAGGTTGGGACGTGAGCGGGCGCCGCGTCCTTTTTCTCTGGGGGGCACACCTTGCGCCCTCTGCCGCTTCACCGCTGGCGGCCTGGTCCTGTTGCTTGCAATCCGGGCAGACCAGAATGATGCTGGCCACGGCGTGATCCTCGAGCCGCTGCACGTCCCATCCCTGGCGGATGGCCCGCCGGGCGTTGGGCAGGTCCTTATCGCAATACCAGCAGCGTCCCTTGCCGCGCCCGCAAATGGCTTCAAGCGCCTCCTGGACGTTCACCGGCAGAGTTTTCGATTCGATTGTGGTGTTGGTGTTCAATCTTGCCTCCCTGCCCCCTCCAGGAATGTTTCCGCCATGGCCAGAAATTCGGTTGCCCTTCCGATCGTGTTCGAAACCTTCTCCAATGATATTGGCGCGTCACGTACATAGTCTGCAATTTCCCTGAAATCCTCGGCATCGATCAGGTCACGGTGGAATTTCCGGTCGACACGGCCCGGCTTGGCAAAAAATCTGCCGAAGGCCCCGATCGTCTCCCCGTGCGATTCAAAGCTCATGTCCTCTGCAAGCAGCATGGCCGTCGCTGCGTGGAACATCGCGTAGTAAGCCCGGGAGACCGCATCGCGGGGAAGTCCGATGGCGGCAAGACTCATAGCCGCACGGAGCGCCTGGCCAGCAATGTCCAGTTCAGATCGCACATCCTCTTTCATTCGACCGCTATCGCATACTCAGAGATCACGCGCGTGAAATTCGTCCGTCCCTGCCGGAAGTCGGCCTCACGTATAGGAACGAGTGAAATGACCAAGTCATGCTCCAGTGACAAATCCGCCGTGATATGGCCGAAGCGCCGAATCTCATCGTAGGGACTATCAAGGTTTGAAAGGAGCAGTGCTACGTCCAGGTCCGAGCTCTCCGGCAACTGAATTCCTGCATCGGGTCTCGCGTAGGACCCGTAAACGTAGAGGCCACGAAAGCGGTCGCCATAGAGGTTGAGCAAGCGATCCCGCAATTGCTCCAAAACAGGGGTTATCTTGCGCCCTGCCCAGTCCGTCAATTGCTGGATGGCGTTGGACAACGCAGTCATATCTGCCTTCGAAACTTGGCCGACAGGCGCTGCGGACGCGGACGCGGAGGCACCCTTCCAGCTTAGATCAAGACTTACTACATTCCCAAGCCCTTTGATTGCACACGTCGCAGCCACCCTACCCCGGCTGTCGCGCCTTGAAAAGACCCATCGAACGCGGCCCGGAAAGCTCTCGGCGAACGCTTCACCAATCGCTCTTGCCGATTCCGGATCGCTTTTCCACGCTTGGAAAACGACTGCCCATTCTTTTGTATCCTCGCCAAGAGGCTTCAGAAGCGGCTCTTGACGGTGCAGGGCGTCAACACTTTCCCGCAACTGGCTGAACAATTCCTCCGGCCAATCGGGCCAGCCGAAGCGGACGGCTACACCCTCGGTCAAAGACACGGGATCGGCATTTAGGAAGGCGCTTGGATCGCGGACGGATGCGAGCGCTTGCTCGACCTTCTCATAGTCACGCAGATCAAATTTGCTGAGGGCTTCCATAAACAAAGATTACTCTAATTTGGCTCGGATTGCTTTGGCTGGCAGCCTCGGCCAATTGCCGTTGGATTGACATTGGCTACCGGCTTTCGGTACTATATTCGAGAACCCTCCTTTCCCCGAGCTGAATCCTTGCTCTGTACCAAACTCCGCTCACGCCGAGATAATCACAGACCACCTCCGTTCGTGCGTGCGGGAGGGAATGCAAGTCGCGAGCGACCGCTTGCAATACCTCACCCGGCCTGAGATAGGGGACGGAGCCAGAAGAAGAGGCAGGCAATCGATCGCCAAACCTGCTGCTTACAGTCCATCTTAGCGAAAGTGCCGGCCCGTTCCCGATATTGATCAGAGCCAAGTCATTGTCGACCTCGGCAGCAACCACACCCATCGCTTGAACAATTCGCCAGTCGAGGTCGTACGCCCTCGTCCGCACCGTCATTACCGGTCTCGAAAGTCCTTCGCTTTGTATGTTCGACGCCCTTGCTATCCGGCTCGTAAGCCATGCGTAGTAGATTAGAACTATCAGGGTTATGACGCTGATTACGAAGCTTGCGTACAACATCCAGGATGATTCGCCCACAGTTCCCATCGCTTGTTGTGTCGCCCCTACGAATCTTCCAAACCGAAAACCGAAGAGTTTAAAATGCGCCGTTTTGCTTTACCCGCTCAGGCCCATACTTTCAGTGCTTTCTGTCATCTGTACAGGAGTCACCGCTGTGTTTATCAAGAGTCCACTCGAGAATTTCAGACGCGAGATCTGCGCATCAAAGATCACAGATAACTCCTCTTGGGAGATTTCCTCAACATAGTCATCCCTTCGGAATGCGTTTAGCACTTCGTTGACCAGCTTCCACGCAGAAATGCGCAAGGCTTTGATGGTACTTCCACGCGAGGCCGGTGACAGTGGCACTGACTCCGTCCGCTGAATTGGCCGAGTGCTTTGACAGACGGTCTTGTCTGTATAGCGATGTGGGTTGAAGATCAACTGACTCCCCCTTAACCCATCAATCGAGAGTTGCATATGCACGACTTGTGTCGTTGGCAGAAGGGAAAGAAGGTTAGCGCCGCGAAGACAATTCCTGATCGTTCGCTCGACGAGGCCATCGTAGCCGTCGCCATCAAAAGCAGGTATCCTGGAATCTTCCCAGGTCTGGCTCCTCTCGAAAAGGATCAGTCCGTCCCTCTGCCATTGCAGGGCCTCATGCCGCCGGACACCCGAAAACGGCACATAATTGGAGCGTACCACGAGGAGATCGTCTGCGGGTTCCGGAGTGCTATTTTGAAGGACGCGCAAAACGGGGCGACCAAGGCCCTCCTGGATTAGGCTGCGCCTTTCGTGCAGTGTCAGGTTTGGTCCCGGATCCGGGGCCAGCATTAGGCGCTCGGTGTATAGATTTGGCTCCTCCCGGCGTTGCTGGTTAGGCAGAAAACCTTGAATCGGGCTCATTTAAGTACCTCCTCAATACCGGCACCCGCAGGTGCTTCATCAATTCATGCGCCTATGACACGCGCTTCAGGCTGGTGCAGACATCGCTTTGTGATGTCTGCGACCTAGCCGCGCCTGATCCGAAATTGCAACTCCAAATTTGCAAAAAGCCCACGGCGAGGAACGCCGCTCGCCGTGGCTACCAATGCCGCCTGCATTCTGCCTTCTGCTTACTGCCTACCGTCCCCCTACGAGCACCCGCTGGTCGATCCGCAATTCATGCACCGGTAGCACGCGCCGTTGCGAACCATGATGGCGCCGCAATCCGAGCAACTTGGCGCGTCATCTTCCTGTTGGACTCCAGCGAGCTGGGCTTGCATGGGGGAACCCTCGGGCCCAGCCTCGGGGCTTGGTCCGACGGTCTTCGGCTCGGCGATCGCCCGCGAAAACTGGGTGGCCAACTTCGCCGCGTTGCCGGCTTCGTGGTTCGTCACGGAGGCCACGCTGACGTTTTCGCGCGGTTGCGCATCGCGCGGCAGGAACTTCAACGCCAGCCAGCGGAAGATGTAATCCATCAGCGACTTGGCGTAGCCGATTTGCTGGTTGCTCGACCAGCCGCTGGGCTCAAAGCGCGTGTGGCTCAACTTGTCACACAGCACCTTGAGCGGCACGCCGTACTGCAAGGCCAGCGAAACCGCCGTGGCAAAGGAATCCATCAGCCCGGAGACGGTGGAGCCTTCCTTGGCCATGGTGATGAAGATTTCACCCGGCATCCCGTCCTCATAAAGGCCGACGGTGATATAGCCCTCGTGACCGCCCACGGAGAACTTGTGGGTGATGGCCTGCCGCTCATCGGCCAGCTTGTGGCGAAGAGCCCGCGCCGGTACTGTCGCCTGCTCACGAGCGGGCTTTTCTAACATCTGGCCCTTATCACCTGACACCTGACCTCTGTCACCTGCCACCTGTTCCTTGGGCTTGGCGTCCGAAGTATTGAGTGGCTGGGCGTGCTTGGAGCCATCGCGATAAATGGCGACGGCCTTGATACCCATCCGCCAAGCTTCCAGATAGGCGTTAGAAACGTCCTCCACCGTGCATTCTTCCGGCATGTTGACGGTCTTGGAGATGGCGCCGGAAAGGAACGGCTGCACCGCAGCCATCATGCGGACGTGGCCCATGTAATGAATGGACCGCTTGCCGTTGGCGGGCTTCAGCGAGCAGTCGAACACCGGCAAGTGCTCCGGCTTCAAGCCCGGAGCACCTTCAATGGTGCCGTGCTGGTCGATGTAGCTCACAATATCGCCCGCCTGCTGCTCCGTGTATCCCAACTTCAGCAGCGCCGCGGGCACCACGTTGTTGACGATCTTGATGAGGCCGCCGCCCACCAGCTTTTTGTACTTCACCAGCGCCAGGTCCGGCTCAATGCCGGTGGTGTCGCAATCCATCATGAAGCCGATGGTTCCGGTGGGAGCCAGCACCGTGACCTGGGCGTTGCGATAGCCGTGCTTCATGCCGCTCACCAGGCAATCGTCCCACGTCTTGCGGCCCGCTTCCCACAGGCTTTCCGGCACGTTGCGCGGATTGATGTTGTTCAGCGCGCCGCGGTGCATGGCGACGACTTCCAGGAACGAGTCGCGATTCTCCGGGTAGCTCGGGAACGGCCCGATTTCCCCGGCAATGCGCGAGGAAGTGAGGTAAGACTGGCCGTGCATCAGAGCCGTGATGATGGCGGCGTAATCGCGGCCAGCGTCCGAATCGTAGGGCATGCCGTTGGCCATGAGCAACGCGCCGAGATTGGCGTAACCCAGGCCCAGCGGCCGGAAATGATGAGAATTATCGGCGATCTTTTCCGTCGGGTAGCTGGCATTATCCACCAGGATTTCCTGCGCCGTGGTCATCACCTCCACAGCGTGGCGGAAGGCAGGCACGTCAAATTTGCCGTCCGGTGAAGCAAACTTCATCAGGTTCAGCGAGGACAGGTTGCAGGCCGTATCGTCCAGGAACATATATTCGCTGCACGGATTCGAGGCATTGATGCGGCCCGCCGCCTTGGACGTGTGCCAACGGTTGATGGTGGTGTCAAACTGCATGCCCGGATCGCCGCACTGCCAGGCCGCTTCGGAAATCTTGCGCATCAGGTCGCGAGCCCGGAAGGTCTTCACCGGCTCGCTCGTGGTCACGCGCCGCGTCGTCCAATCCTTGTCCTCCACGACGGCCTTCATGAAGTCATCGGAAACGCGCACGCTGTTGTTGGCATTCTGGAAGAAGATGGAGCTATAGGCTTCGCCGTCCAGCGAAGCGTCGTAACCCGCTTCCACCAGCGTCCAGGCTTTACGTTCCTCTTTGGCCTTCGATTGGATAAAATCGTCGATATCGGGATGATCGATGTCAAGGATCACCATCTTGGCGGCGCGCCGCGTTTTGCCGCCGGACTTGATGACCCCCGCAAAAGCGTCATAACCCTTCATAAAAGAAAGCGGCCCGGAAGCGATACCGCCGCCGGAAAGCGTCTCAATCGATGACCGGATGGGCGAAAGATTGGTTCCCGTGCCCGATCCCCACTTGAACAGCATGCCCTCGGTCTTGGCCAGCGTCAGAATGCTCTCCAAATTGTCCTGAACGGAATTGATGAAGCAGGCCGAGCATTGGGGATGGCGGTAGGCTTCCGATTCCTTTTTAACGGTCTGGGTGGTGGAATCCCAATACCAGCCTGTACCCTTGGAGGTGCGCTCATACTTGTGCCACAGACCGCAATTGAACCAGACGGGCGAGTTGAAAGCCGCTTTTTGCCGGACCAGCAAGTGATTGAGCTCCGCCTGAAAAGTGCGGGCGTCCTCTTCCGTCCGGAAATAGCCGCCTTCAACGCCCCACTGCGCGATGGTGTCCGCGACGCGGCTCACCAACTGCTTGACGCTCGATTCACGCTCCTCCGACCCCATCTTGCCGTGGAAGTATTTTGAGGCCACGATATTCGCAGCCGTCATCGACCAGTCCTTCGGGACCTCCACGTTGCGCTGCTCGAAGATGGTCTTGCCCTTCTCATTCTGGATAGAGGCGGTGCGGAGCTCCCACTCAATTTCGTCGAAGGGATGGACACCGGGCCTCGTGAACAGACGCTTGAAGGTCAGGCCTCGCTTGAGGGCGGGCGCTGCGGCTGTTGGCGTACTATTTAATGTCATAGTGGTAACTTCAAATTCGCTCATTTGGCCTCCCGAGATCGATTTTTTGGTGCGCGCAAAACAGCACGAAGGCCGTGCACAGCCCGGAATTCAGGTTTGGCGCGCGATGATATTGAAGGTCCGCTTCTTGTCCGGAGAAGTGGCCTGATCACTGGCCCAGGCCTTCCGATTTGGTAGAGAGGAGATCACGATCTTCAAGCCGCAGCCACCGGATTCGAGCCCCCTTCAGAATCCAGGCGCGGGATTTGGGAACCGACCCTCGGCGCCTGCTGCAGCCTTGCCAGGCCGAGGTCCCAACAGCTTTACCGTCAGGCAATGTAGCGCCGCAAAACCTGGTTGTCAAGCAAAAACTACCAGGGATTGTGCTTTTTATTTGATTCAACGCTAGATATAGTTAGAGAGCTGACATGGGCCATGAAGGCTTCGGGCCGATCGGGTTGATGAGGCGCAGTTTCCCCGCCGGCCGGCGCTGAACCAGAGCCCCTCACCCACCGCTGCGCGGTTCCCCCTCTCCCCGCAAGCGGGGAGAGGGATAGGGTACGATCGGCGCGGGCGGGTTTAACCGGGCGGAATCACACCAACATTTTTGTCCAAGGCGGCCAGGATGGCCAAGGCAGCTTCCTTCCCTTTTTCTCCCACTTCGCCCGCCGGCCCGACGCATGAAGGGCAGCCCGTGGCGCACGGGCACTCCGCGATCAGGCGATGGGTATGGCTCAAAAGCTGATCGCTAAGCTGGAAAAGCGGCTCACTCAGGCCAACACCTCCCGGATACTGATCGTAAAGATAAATATTCGGCTCGTAGAGGGCAACGCTGGGATTCAGCTCATCCTTCCGTGCTCTGGCGCGCGGCCGCGCGGCCGCTACGTCGCCTTGGGGTTCCAAGCTCCCATCTGGCGTGCGGGGTTCGCCGTTTTCGCCGGCGGCCACACCCAGGTCGCGCCCATCGCACATCACCAGCAGCGTGGCGATGGCTCGCATGGCGTTGGCCAGGCCATTCACGCCGTCCAGCCTGTCGGTGGGGCTGTAGGGCAATGCTTCAAGAAGGCGATGGGGAAGGGTCAACCAGAATGCCGTGGTGTGCATCTCCTGCTCGGGTAGGGAGAGCATCCCTGAACCCACGTTTTCAAGAGTTGAGAACTTGATCTTCTTGAACCCGACCACCTGAGTGTTGACCTGAACCTCACCGTGATTTTTCAAAGCAGCGGCCTGGGGCAAGGACTCGAAGTTTTCGAGAATCTTGATTTTTGTATAGGAAATGGCATCCGTGAAGTATTCGCTCTGGATACGGTGGACGTAGGCTTTGCGGTCGTCGTAATCGAGCTTCTCCACGTGATATTGGGCGCCATCTTGGATGTAAATAGCGCCTTCGTGAACGGTGGTCAAGGCGCTGGTGAAATCGACTTCGCCAATCACCGAAGGCGCTTCAGTGGTATCAACGATGACAAAGTTGTCCGAGGAAACCGAGCGGAGGCTGATGGCATCAGCCGGATAGCTCTCGGAAACCCAGTGCCAGCCCTCGGGCGAACGGTGCAAAAAGCCCGCTTCCTCCAAATGGGCGCAGAGCAGTTTCAAATCATAGGGACCAAAGCGTTCATCCTCGCGCAAGGGCAGCTCAAAGGCCGCGCACTTCAAGTGATTCAGCAGAATCTGCAAATTGTCGGGATTGACGTAACCGTGCTCAGGTGAATGTCCGAAGAAATAGGCGGAATTTTGGACGATGAATTGATCGAGCGGGGCGCTGGAGGCTACCAGCAACGCCGCGGATGATCCCTGCCGGCGGCCCGCCCGCCCGGCGCGCTGCCAGGTTGAAGCAATCGAACCCGGGTATCCCGCCAGCACCGCAACATCCAGGCTGCCGATATCAATTCCAAGCTCCAGGGCATTGGTGGCCACCACGCCGCGCAGGCTTCCCTCGCGCAAGCTCCGCTCAATTTCCCGCCGCTCATTCGGCAGATAACCGCCCCGATAGCCGCGGATCGACTCCGGTCCTTCGGGCGCCTGGGAAAAATCCTGCTTCAGGTAGGTCACCAGAATTTCGGTGGCCAGGCGGCTGTTGGCGAAGATGATGGTGGCAAGGTTACGGTTTAGGAAAACCCGCGCCAGGCGCCGGGTCTCCTTCAAGTAAGACCGGCGGATGCCCAATTGCAGGTTCACCACGGGCGGATTGTAAAAGATGAAATACTTCTCGCCGGAGGGCGCGCCGTTGTCATCAATCACCGTTACGTCCCGCTCCAGAATGCGTTGAGCCAGCTCGCCGGGATTGGCGATGGTGGCCGAGGCACAAATGAATTGGGGTTGGCTGCCGTAGAAACGAGTGATGCGTTTCAAGCGGCGCAGGATGTTGGCAAGGTGGCTGCCTAACACGCCACGATAATAGTGCAGCTCGTCGATCACGATGTAACGCAGGTTTTCAAACAATCGCTCCCACTTGGTGTGGTGGGGAAGAATGCCGGTGTGAAGCATATCCGGGTTAGTGATCACCAGGTTGCCGCGCGAGCGGATTGCCTTGCGGGCGTCTTGTGGCGTGTCACCGTCATAGGTAAAAGTGCGGATTTCATCGCCCAGCTTTTCAGTCCAGCGATTCAGTTCCACCAACTGATCCTGGGCGAGCGCCTTGGTGGGGAACAGATAGAGGGCGCGAGCGGACGGATCGGTGGCCAGGCAATTGAGAATGGGAAGGTTGTAGCAGAGGGTTTTTCCCGAAGCCGTGGGTGTGATGACTACCAGATTCTTGCCCTCGGAGGCCAGCCGGAAGGTCTGGGCTTGGTGCGAATAGAGACTTTCAATCCCTCGTTCCCGGAGAATGGATGCGAGGGGCGGGGCAAGGTTCTCCGGAAAGGGCTCGAAATTTGCAGTGCGGGCTGGCTGATATTTGATTGCCGTGACTCCGCCCCGGGCAGGGTCCGACCTGAATTGCTTTTCAATCTCCTCCAGAGCGTTCTTCACGGAGAGCCCGAGCAACAGCTTTTCAGTATGGAAACTCGCCAAAGAAATTTCGTTCAATTTTCCACCTCTCATCACAACTTGCTCTGGTGTTCATTTGGCATTTCACGCCCCGCCTTTAGGTAAGGGCATTTCGAGGCATTAGCCTCCTGCGGCGACATCAGCGTATTCGCCTTTTATTCGCTGATGCTATCATGATCTCTCTTGAAACCCCAAGCGAATCTTGCTCCCGGTATTGGCGCAGTTCGGTTGCTGTAAGGGCAGTCCGTGGCTGCGGAGCTTTATTTCTATTTATCAATAGCTTCCGGCGATCCCTTTCGGGGTAAGCTCCGTGCGAGGTGACAACAAACTGCTCCACGACCTTGTTGAATGGACCGCAGGGTAGGCACACAGAGTGATATGCTGGCCGGAGCCGAGGCCCCTGGCCCCGCTCATTGAAATAAAATCCTTGAAACCTGCTGAGTTGCCCGCGATCTTATTTGACTCATCTGCATTGCTTTAATATTATTACGTTGTGAGTTACTTAACTTTGGTTCATCGGCGGACTTCGGCCCCTTCGCCCTGCCCTCCGTGATCGGACGGGCGTTTGCAAAGGTGCCAAACACGCAGTCGTTGACACTGTTCTTTAATTACGCCTACAATCCAAAAAATCTCTGAAACGATTCACTCGGATGCTTGGGGCAGGGCATCGCCCACCTTCAAGAAGGAAGAAGGTATATGCTTCACGGCTGCTCGCAGAGTATTCGCCGGATGGCGATTTGCACTCTTTTCGCTTTCGCCCTCGTCGCTTCCCCGGCAGAGTTAGCCCAGAGCCGTCCTGAGAGTCAAGGGCCGGAAACCGCTCGGCCGGGCAGTCCTGAAGCTTATCTTGGTAGGGGTTATGCGGATTTGAAGAGTGACCGCTACGAGGAGGCAGTTAGGGAATTCCAAGCCGCGCTTGCACTGAATCCCAAATTGGTCTTTCGAGCCAGATTCCCCTTGGCGGTGGCCTTGTTCGAATTGCACCAACCCGAAGAGGCGCATAAAGAGTTTGAAATGGTGCGGTCTGAGGTGGGAGACCACCCAGACGTGATGTACTACCTTGGCCGAGTGGACCTGACGGAAGGAAACAATCGGGGTGCAATCAAGGACCTGACCGAGGCCGCCGCCAATCCGCCTTTCCCAGACACCACTTACTATCTTGGGACTGCCTTCCTCAAGAATAAAGAATATGGTCCTGCCGAAAAGTGGCTGCGCGCAGCCGCGAAGACGGCTCCGAGAGACTTTAGGGTCCGGGAAAGTCTGGGCCTTCTTTACCAGGAAGAGAAGCGGGAGAGTGATGCACAAGACGCCTTCAAATTGGCTGAAGAAATGCAAAGACGGGATGACGGGGTGAGGCAGGAAAGAATCAGTTGCATTCAGAAGCTTCAGTCCGCTTCCCTGGAGGAAGCGCGTCCCGTTTGCGAAAAACTTTTCGAGCCGGATGACGTGGAAGCGCTCACCATGCTTGGCACCATTTACGGCCAACACGGCGACTATGCGGAGGCGCTGAAGCCTTTGAGTCGGGCCGCAGAGATTAGTCCCAATTCGCCTCAAGTGCAGTACAACCTGGCCTTGGATTGTTTCCGGCTGAAACGCTATGAAGAGGCAGACACAGCGCTTTCCCGGGCAGTGAAGCAGTGGCCCGATCTATTCGAGCCGAATGCCCTTCTGGGCGTCGTGTTGTACAGGCTCGGCCAGAATCACGAGGCCTACCAGGTGCTTCGGCACGCCCATGATCTCAACCCACAAGACACGGAAACAACTGATTTTCTATATGAAGTCTCCCTTGTTCTTGCCCAGAAGAGCCACCAAAAACACCAGAATGTAGTTTCGTTGCAGTACCTGAGAGCTGCAGCCAAGCTCCGGCCCAATGATCCGGGCCCACACCGTCTGATGGCTGTAATTTACAATTCTGTGGGGGAGCAGGAGCAAGCGTCCCGAGAACAGCAGGAAGTCAGCCGGCTTACGGCACCGAATGCCGCCATCACGAAATAGCCTGGAACAGGAGAGGTCATGATGCGCAGTTACAAATTGATTCTGCTTACTATTTTCTGCTTCTTTTTAGTTGCCGCCAATTCAAAAGTCTACGGCCAAGCAACGGGGACGTTACTCGGAAGCGTCACCGATGCCAGTGGGGCAGTGCTTCCCGGCGCAATGGTCACCGTGGTCTCGCAGGATACGGCGGTTTCGCGCACGGCCAAAACGGACGCGAGCGGCGGATATCGCGTCCCATTCCTGCTGGTCGGCCACTATACCATCCAAGTGAGCTACACCGGATTCCAGGAAGCCGTAGAGAAAGATATCACCTTGCAAGTGGATGAGAACCATCGGGTCGACTTTAGGCTCAACCCTGCTGCGGTCCACCAACAGGTTGAAGTTTCGGCCACCGCCGTAGCGGTGGACACTTCGAACCCCACCCTGGGCCAGGTTATTACATCAAAAGAAGTCGCCCAGCTTCCCTTGAACGGCCGTGACTTTGTTCAGCTTGCGACGCTAACACCTGGCGTTACGACGGAGACGAACACAAACAGCTTTTACAACGGGGGTGGCAGCAGCGAAACATCTATCCGAGGATCCTATTCGCTTTCTGTTGGGGGCTCCGCCGCCAACAGCACGGACTGGCTTCTTGACGGCGTTGACAACAATGAGATGACGGCAGGGGCCATTGCCATTCTGCCCTCGATTGATGCCATTCAGGAATTCAAGGTTCTGACCTTTAACTACTCTGCGGAATATGGGACTCGCGGCGGCCCCACCGTCCTCGTGACGACCAAGTCGGGAACCAACGATTTCCACGGCTCCTTGTTTGAGTTCCTCCGCAACACGGGCCTCGATGCCCGCAGCTTTTTTGCTCCGGTCCGCGAACAGTTCAATGAGAATGAGTTTGGTGGATCGCTCGGCGGTCCCATCAAGAAAGACAAGACATTTTTCTTTGCCGATTATCAGGGACGATATCTGAGTGAGGGTACTACTCATATTGGCCAAGTGCCGACGGCAGCAATGCGACAGGGTGATTTCTCCCAAGCATTCCTTGACTCACCAGCGGCACAAATCTATAATCCCTTTAGCACTACTACGGTCAATGGCCAGGTCACACGGTCCCCCTTCATGTGCGATGGGGGCGGCAACGCTCTGCCGGTGAACGCCAATGGCATTCAGGCTTCGGGCACTCCCTGCAATAAGATTCCACAGAGCCTGATCAACCCCATCGCCCAAAAGATGATTAACCTCTATCCACTTCCGAATAATCTTGCCTCAGGATTTCTAGGGACGAACTGGGTAGCATCTCCTGCTAAACACTTGAAGGAAGGAGAGTGGGACGTCCGTCTAGATCACAACTTTTCGAGTAAGGACGCCCTGTTTGCGCGCTTCAGCTATGACCAAGCCACGGAATTCCTGCCTTCGGGCATGCCGGGATTTGCCAATGCTGACGGCTTCTCCAGCACGCAGAGCCTTGCGGATCACGGCCGGAATGCTGCGCTTTCAGAGACACACATTTTCTCACCCAACAGCATCGATCAGGTGACCCTTGGTTATAACAGGATTTTTAACCACATCCTTTCTTACGGCAGCGGGTCTTGCGAGTCTCAAAAACTCGGAATCCCCGGCGCGAACTTAGGCGGGATCAGTTGCGGGCTGACGGATTCAATTTTCACGGGTGGATTCTGGGCCCTCGGCGACCGTGGGTTTGCTCCCTTCCAGGGGGGAACGAACGTTTACTTCATCAAGGACTCATTTGACGCGATTCGCGGCAATCATAATCTGAATTTTGGCGGTGAGATTCGCGCCAACCAGATGAACGTGGACACCAACGCATTTCAGGATGGATTTTGGGTTTTCAGCAGTCTCTATACTGCTGGAGTAGCGAACGGGGCTAACACCGGTGCTGGTGGAAATCCCATGGCGGACTTACTGCTGGGACTTCCTGACCTGGGTCTCCACGACCAGACCTTTCAGGGTACAACCACCGGACGACGATGGAAGATGTTTCGCCCATTCCTTCAGGACGACTGGCGCGTAAGGCCTGATGTCAGCTTGAATCTAGGACTGGCTGACGCGCTCGTCACACCGATAACAGAAGCCCATAATCGCCAGACCAACTTTGATTTCGGGACCGGTCAATTCCTGATTGCGGGAAAGAACGCCGGAAGCGCCGTGGGTATCCCGATGGACATGACTGCGCTTGAGCCGCGATTCGGTTTTGCCTGGAGTCCTCGCGGAGACAGAAGACTTTCCATTCGCGGTGGATATGGGATTTTCCACGATTCTTCCTGGAATCAGGGGGCCAATGGACTGTGGGAAAACCCGCCATTCTTTGAGGAGTCAGCCTTCTTTGCCAACGATCTTTTCCCATCCAGTGGGCGTACGATTTCGCAGGGTTTCCCACTACTTACCCAGCCTACCAATCCTTCGACGTTTGGGGGAAGCCTCTGGGCGCAGAATACGAATTTCAAGCTGGGAACGATCCAGCAATTCAATTTGAACGTTCAAAGGCAGCTCCCAAGTGACATTCTACTGACGGTAGGTTACGCGGGCTCTCGCAGCACCAATCTCTTAACCAGTGGATTCAACCTGAACTCGCCTATCCCGCAGGGACCCGGGGTGCCTGCTCTTTCGCCCGCATATCCCCAGTACGGAAACATTACCGGAATTCTCGATAATGGTTTCTCGAGATACGATTCGTTGCAGGTCAAAGCAGAAACCAAGAACACCAAACATGGCCTCTACGCCTTGGTGGGCTATACATACGCCAGAACTTGGGACACCAGCTTGGTTGACAACCTGAGCGGCGGACTGGGTGTGACCTATTATCCCCTACCGTTTGGAGCGAACGAGGACAAGGGCTTTTCCCCGATCCAGCTCAACCATGACTTTACCGGCAGCGTCGTTTACGATCTGCCCTTCGGGAAGGGCAAGCGCTTTGGCAGTAGTTGGAACGGGGCCACAAATGCTTTGCTTGGAAACTGGCAGGCCAATGTCCTTGAGCATATCACTTCCGGGTTCCCGCTGGCCATGATCACAACTAATAACTCAGGAGCGGTTTTTGTGAATAATTTCAATCGTCCCAACCGGGTTTGTAACGGACGCCTAAGCAACTGGACGGTTGCGAAGTTCTTCGACCCAAGTTGTTTCGCAGACCCAGCTCCTGGTACCCTGGGCAACTCCACCCGCACACCACTTTTCGGCCCGGGTTTCGTGAATACGGATTTCTCAGCCATCAAAAATATTCCAATCCATGAGAACATTTCGCTGCAATTTCGGGCCGAGGTTTTTAATATCTTTAACACCGCTCAATTCGCCCCACCCGGCACATTCGTAGACGCGCCAAACTTCGGACAAATCACGGGGACCGTAAATAATCCCCGTTTGATTCAGTTGGCGCTGAAACTGATCTTCTGATCGATATGGAAAATCAGTTGATCCGTTATGCTGAGGAGCCGGAGGCCTCGTTTGGCCTGCGTTGACCGAGCGAGCGGCAGTCTTTCGATGGAAGCCAGCAGTCAGCAATCCTAAACTTCCGCAGGCTGAGAACGGATGGCTGATTGCTGATAGCTTCCAGAGATCCTTTTTCTCATTCAGGGGGCCGGTGCGGGACCCGCTGAGGTAACAATCCCGGTGCAGCAGGCTTAAGGGATGGCCGAAAAGATCAAAATCATTGTGGATCAGGATGGGCGCGGACCCGGCACGAGTGACATGCAAGCCCTGCTCGTGTTCCTCCAATCGGAAAAGTTTGATGTGCTGGGCCTCACCACGGTCAGTGGAGACCAATGGGTGCGCGAGGAAACTCAGCACGTGCTTCGATTGGTTGAAATCGCCGGACGAACCGATGTCCCAGTGATCGCCGGTGCCGAATTCCCTCTGTTGAATAGCAAAGAGGAAACGGAGCGATGGGAGCAATTGTACGGGAAATTTGAGTACAAGGGCTGTTGGACGGAGCATTTTCCGGCGAGGCGTTCAACGATCTTTGAAGAGTTCTATCACCCGCCGGAGGTGATTCCGCCACTGCCGGAGGGCCAGCCGAAGATCCAAGCCCGTCCTGGCACCGCCGCTGAGTTCATCGTGGAAATGGTGCACCGGTATCCGGGTGAGGTGGTGATCTGGTCCGGCGCCCCGCTGACCAATATTGCGCTGGCGCTGCGGCTCGATCCCGAAGTCGCAACGCTGGCCAAGGAATTCGTGCTGATGGGCGGCGGCATGTACGCCGGCGCGGGCGGAATTAACCCTTCCGACGGCAGGCGTGAATTCAATTGGTGGTTCGACCCGGAGGCGGCGTGCATCGCCCTGCGAGCGCCCTGGAAAAAGGTCACGATCACACCCATCGACATTTCCATCAAGACCCGCCTCAGCGCTGAAATCCAGACGGCGATTACACGGGTGGATACACCGGTCACCCGCTACCTGGCCCAGTATTCCCTACTCGGTTACATGTGGGATGAGATTGCAGGCGCGGCGCTGATTGATCCGTCCATCATCACTTCAGCAAGAGAAATGTATGTGGATGTGGACATTGACCATGGCGCGGGCCATGGCATGACGCTGTTTTGGGAGCGGGACCGGACAGTCCCTCCATTCGTGCGTCCGGCCACCGTTCAGTTTGATCTGGATACCAGAAAGTTTTACGAACTCTATATTGATCTGATGACCCGGCCGCCCCGGCATTGATTTGGGCGCTGCGGTCGCCGGTGGAGATTCGAGTGAAGAAGCCGGAAGGCCAGATGTTTGCTATTTCTGATCGCTAAGGGCCCGTTCAGAAATAACTGTTCCATCTTCCAACCGGCACCTCTCACCCGCCGCTTCGCGTCACCCTCTCCCCGCCTGCGGGGAGAGGGCAGGGGTGAGGTGATGTATGGGGTCCGAAATGGAACAGTTATGATCTGACAGTCCATAAATTTCGCGGATATCGCGACGGAAAACGTTTCCGCCGCGTTATTGAGGCACATCCTATTCGCACCCTTGGGGGCTTTGGTGGGTAACAAAATCATCGTGGTGGGCAGCTTGAATATGGACCTGGTCGGATGCGCCGAGCGCATCCCGGTGGTGGGTGAAACCCTAGTTGGGCACACCTACTTTACCGAGCCTGGGGGCAAGGGCGCCAACCAAGCCTATGCTGCGGCGCGGCTGGGGGGACAAGTCTCCATGCTGGGCCGAGTGGGCGACGACGACTTCGGCCGGGAAATGCGCGCCAATCTGGAACAGGTGGGCTGCGATACCAACGGCCTGGCCACCACCCCAAGTTGCCGCAGCGGCATTGCGCTGATTTTCGTAGCAGACACTGGCCAGAATTCCATCATTATCGTCACGGGCGCCAATGATCTTTTTTCTCCGTCTGATGTCCAAGCCGCGGACGAAAAGATTCGCGGCGCGGGAGCTGTGCTCCTGCAGCTTGAAAACCCTGTGCCCACGGTGCTCGAGGCCGCCCGCATTGGCCATCGTCTTGGGAGCAAAGTGATTCTGGATCCGGCGCCCGCGCGGCCGGTGCCGGACGAATTGCTGCAACTGGCGGACATCATCACCCCCAATGAAACAGAGGCCGCAATCCTTGCCGGTCTTCCACCCAGCCGCCTGGATCCAAACCAGGCTGAGGAAATCGCCCTCAAGTTGCGGGGGCGCGGTGCCAACACCGTGATCGTAAAACTAGGCGATCAGGGATGTCTGCTGGTGGGCGGCGGCAAGTCTCAACTGTTGCCCGCACCTGCGGTGAAGGCCGTGGACACCACGGCGGCGGGAGACGAGTTCAACGGCGCATTGGCAGTGGCAATCAGTGAAGGTTTGGATCTGCCTTCGGCTTGCCAATTTGCAAACCTTGCCGCCGCGCTTTCCGTGACCCGCCGTGGCGCCCAGGCTTCGGCGCCCTCCCGTGAAGAGCTTCAGGAATTCAGGAAATCCCTCGGAAGTTGACCTCCGGTAGTAGGTCAGTTTGGATGTAGAGGCGGCTTTATGCCGCCAAGGGGCGAGGTAAACTCGCCGCACCAGATGCCAACCTGCGGGTGGTGACTCAGTTTGATGCTTTGTGACATGGTTCGCCGCCGTCATCCCCGCGCAGGAGGGGATCCAGGCTCCCGACAATCCCTTTTTCGGCACGAGTTCGGAATGCCACTGCGATATTCGGAGTGGATTCCCGCCTGCGCGGGAATGACGATGAAGGAACAAATTGAGTCGCCCCAAACTGCACTACTACCTGACCTTCTACCATACCCTGGGCTATAATCGATTTCTCTTTCACCGCAATGTGCCGGGCTGGAGTATGTGGATGTGAGTCTGGACCTGAAACTCTTCTTTGAAGCAGCCTGTTCCCGCCGCCGGTTTCTACAACACTGGAGCACCCTCTCTGCCGGTCTCCTTGTCTGCCCGCAACGTTTCAAGGCTTTTCCGGGTTCTTCCTGGCTTGCAGTGCCGGGGCCTGCGCCAGCATCCGGCGGCACTTGTGAAGATGGCCGCTTTCACCCGCATTACCGCCTGCCCTCGCCCATCCAAGACATCCTGGATAAGGTTGATCCCGCGAACGATGCGTTTCCGTCGGAAACAGATGCGGCCCAACTTGAAGCCATCCTCGCAAAATGGACCCGGTCGCTGCTTGCATCACCCGTTGATTGGAATGCGATTGGGGATTGCCTCCCGCCGGCGTTCGAGGCCACCCCGCTGGACGCTCCGGCCGGCAAACCACTCCGCACGGAGCCGGATTTCAATATCGTTCGCCGGACTTTTCCGAAGCCCGCTTCTTCGCAACGCGAAGCTTTCCTACTCGCCCTCCGCAAGTATCTGGAAATCGAAGCGGGTGCCAAGTTGCTGGCCGCGGAGTTCAAGCTCACAGCACTCCAACTGCTTCCGTCCGAACCTACACGCGCAACGACCCAAGTCCGCTACGATTTCGTAGCCACTGGGCACGGCTGCCACCGTCAGGAAAAGGTTGGATTCTGGACCATCGATTGGGAACTTTCCTCGCGCGGGAAATGGTCGATCACCCGTTGGGAATTTACGGAGGAAATTCTCAGCCGCGCGACGGCGCCACTTTTCGCTGATGTCAGCCAGCAAGCGCTGGGTGCAAACCCGTCCTATTGGGACCAACTGGTCCCCGGGACGGACCATTGGCGAGCTATTCTCGACGGAGCCTGCGGCATTGATGTTTATGGAAACTACGGCGTCGCAGTGGGCGACATCGATGGCGACGGTTTTGACGACCTTTATGTCTGTCAACCCTCGGGGCTTCCCAATCGCCTTTATCGCAACACGGGAAATGGGACTTTTGAGGATGTGACCGAAAGTGCCGGCGCCGGCGTCATCGATAGCAGTCCCTCGGCGCTCTTTGCAGACATCAACAATGACGGCCACCAGGACTTGATCGTGGTACGTGAGTCGGGCCCCTTGCTCTTCCTCAATCAGGGCGATGGAACATTCAAGGTGAAACCCGATGCCTTCAAGTTCGCTCACGATCCTCAAGGCAGCTTTACTGGCGCGGCGCTGGCCGACTACGATCGCGACGGCTGGCTCGACATTTATTTCTGCCTCTACAGCTACTATCAGGGCCCCAATCGTTACCGTTATCCGTTGCCCTATTTTGATGCGGAAAACGGACCGCCCAATTTTTTCCTGAAGAACAATCGTGACGGGACTTTCCAGGACGTCACCACACAGTCCGGCCTGAATCAGAATAACAACCGCTACAGTTTCGCTTGTGGATGGTGCGATTACAACCAGGATGGCTGGCCGGACCTGTTCGTCGCCAATGACTTTGGCAAGAAGAACCTTTACCGCAACAACGGCGATGGAACTTTCACCGACGCAGCTCCTGAAGTTGGTGTGGAGGATACCGGCGCGGGCATGAGCACTTGCTGGCTTGACTATGACAATGACGGTCGAATGGACCTCTACGTGGCAGACATGTGGACTGCTGTGGGGCAGCGCATCACGATGCAGCCGAATTTTATGAAGGGCGTCCCGCCGAACATCCGCCAGCTTTACCGCAAACATGCGATGGGCAATTCCTTGTTCCGCAACCGGGGGGACGGGAAATTCGAAGACACCACTTCCCATGCCGGCGTTCGCAACGGCGGATGGGCGTGGTCGAGCGATTCCTGGGACTTTGACCATGACGGCTTTGCAGACTTGTACATCGCAAACGGCATGATCTCTGGGCCGAATCGCAACGACCTTTCCAGTTTCTTCTGGCGGCAAGTGGTTTCGCGGTCGCCCCAGGACGCAAAAGCCTCGACGGCCTACGAAGACGGGTGGGGGGCAATCAATGAGCTGATCCGCGCCGATGGTACCTGGAGCGGATATGAAAGGAATATCTTCTACGTCAACAACCACGATGGGACGTTCTCTGATTTCTCGGGCGCGGCAGACCTTGATTTCATCGAGGACAGCCGCAGCTTTGCGCTGGCCGACCTCGATCACGATGGGCGCCTGGAAATCTTCCTGAAAAACCGGGGCGGCCCGCAGTTGCGTGTCCTGCGCAATGTCATGCAGCACCTGGGCGATTCGGTTGCCTTTCGCTTGCGCGGAACCAAGAGCAACCGCGACGCCATCGGCGCCCGGGTTGTCGTCGAAACGGAGGGATTGAAACAAACGAAGTTTGTTCAAGCCGGATCGGGGTTTTTGAGCCAGCACACCAAAGCGGTTTACTTTGGACTGGGCCCGGATTGTGCGCATCTCAAGGCCACCATTCATTGGCCCAACGGCCTCGTTCAGCATTTTGATCATCTGCCCGCGAATCATCGCATCGCAGTCACAGAAGGCTCTGAGCAGGTTTCCGCCCGGCCTTTTATGCCACCGCAGCATCCTGGGACCACAACAAACCGCACACAAGCACGGCTCACGGCCGGCGGGCGCGAAACCTGGCTTATCGCTCCGCTGGTTCCGCCCAAGATTGAGACTTCCGACTTCACCGGCAAGAGTTTCTGGCTGGCCGCGTTGCGTGGAAAGCCGGCCTTGCTCACTTTCTGGGCGTCGTGCAATCCCTCTTCCGTCCAGCTTCTCCGCGATCTTCGCAATCATCAATCGGAACTGGCCGCTGCCGGATTGCAACTTGCCGCCTTGAACGTTGAGGGTCCGCAACAAGCGGATCGCGTCCGGGATTTGGTTCAAAAGGAACGGTTCGCTTTTCCCGGAGCGATGCTCACACCGGATCAATCCGCAGTTTACAATCTGCTCTTCCGCTATCTCTTCGACCAACATCGCGACCTGGAATTGCCCACTTCATTTCTGGTCGATGCCACTGGCATGGTGGTGAAGGTTTACCAGGGAAGCGTGAGCGCGGGCCGCCTTCAATCGGATATATCCAGGATTCCACGCACAACGCTTGAACGGGAATCACTTGCATTGCCGTTCCCCGGCACTTTTTATGGCGGCGAATTCTTGCGCAGCTACTTGACCTACGGCGTGGCGTTCGCTCAGCGAGGGTATCTTGATGCGGCCGAAGACGCTTTATTGCGGGCGGTAAAGCAGGACCCGCGATCTGCGCTTGCTCATTACAGTCTGGGCACGCTTTACCTGCAGAAGGGCAATTCCCAAGCGGCCGAGGATCAACTTCGCAGAGCCGTCCATTTGCAGCCCGACTATCTCTTGAGCCTGAACAACCTCGGCGTCCTGGCTGCCCAGCAAGGGCACTACGCCGAGGCCAGCGTCTACTTTCAGGAGGTGCTGAAGAATGATCCGGGCAATCTGCTGGCGATTGAAAATCTCGCTGAGATTGACCGTGATCAGGGGCGCCTGCAGGAAGCTTACAATCTTCTCGATCGCGGCCTGCAATTTGCCCCTCGAGATCCGGACTTGAACTACAAGATGGGGATGCTTTACGCCCAGCAGCATCAGGACGCTCTGGCTCGCAAGTACCTGGAGCTTGCCCTCGAGCTCCGGCCGAAGTTTCCAAAAGCCGCCAATAATCTCGGTGTGCTCTACTTGCTCACCGGCCATTCTGACCTGGCCACAAGCGTATTCCGCAAGGTGATTGCCACTTCACCCGATTACGATCAACCTTACCTGAACCTTGCCAGGCTTTACGTCTCATCCGGCAAGAATCAGGCCGCAGTTCAGATCCTTCAGCAGTTGCTTGCCAGACATCCGCAACATCCGCTGGCCCGCAAAATGTTGGATGAATTGCAGCACAACTGAAACGACGCCTTCAAACATTCGCCCGTGCGCTTCATCTGATCCTGTTGGGACAAGGCCATTCCTGCAAGAAAGTTCAGCGCGGGCCTGGCGGGGTTGATTGCTGTTGCGATTGGCGATAAAGCTCCATTTCCTCTTGAGCTGCCGGCTTATTCCCCAACCGCAGATAGGCTTGCGACAACCGGTAATGAGCTGCGGCCAGGTCTGGCGTGGCGTGCTCCGCAGCTTGGTAAGCGAGAAGCGCCTCATTCTCGCGGCCCTCCTGATCGTAAAGAATCCCCAATTCAAGCCGGGCCTGCCCCAGGGCCAAGTCCAGCCCCGCAGCGCGTTTCAGCAACGTTTCGATGGGATTCAGCTTGGCTCGATCCGTACTTCCGGCCACTTGCGCCCACAAACTCATTGCATAGTAATAAAGAGCCTGGCCGTTTTGCGGCTCGGCGCTGGCAAAGTATCTCAGCCGCTTCATCGCCTCAGAATCAGGAGCTCTCTCAAGGATCGCGGCCTGTCCAAGAAAAAGATAGGGCTCAGGATCGGAGGGCTCCAGGTTCGTAGCGGCAGCAAACTGCTTCACTGCTTCGAGGTATTTTCCCGTCGATGATAAGGAGATACCCAGTCCAATCCGAAGGCTTTCCGAACTGGGATAGCGCGCGACGGCTCCTTCCAACACTCTTGCAGCCTGCAAATACTGCCGCCGGTGAAGCAGAAAATTTCCCCAACGGTTGAGATGGTCCTCCGTGGGATCAGACTGGGCGGCTTGTTCGATGGCCTGCCCATCGCTTGCCACTGATCCCGGCAGTTTTCCGATCTGCTGGGGAGCGAGATATTCCCGCACCATCCGGTCGCTCCCCACCGAGGCCGAATTGCTATACCCGCCCCCGGCTTCGGGGTTCGAGATGGCCCCTGCCTTGAATGCCGGCTTCTGATCGAAGCCGACCTGCGTGAGCGCCGCGCTGGACTTTTTGCCGACGGGCTGGTTGGGTGAGATGGATGGCGATGCCGATTTGCCGGGGACAGACTCGGCGCCGGCGGGTTCACTCATAGTCAAAGTTACCGTCATGTTCTGTCCGGAGTGAAGAAGTAGAGTCATATCCGGGGGAAGATTACACGAGGGGCATCTCGCCTTCACCGTATACGAACCCGGGTCCAGGTGGTTGAACTCAAAAGTGCCGTCGCTTCCAGAAGTTGCTTCCCGAATTTTCAGCCCGCGCGAAGACGAGTTCAGAAACAGAACCACTCGAATACCTTGAAGGGGCTTTCCGCCTGCGCTTGTGACGCGGCCCCGGATGGCTGCCTGCGCCGCTTGAGCGATGGCCGCATGAGGCGCGAAGAATGGAACGAAAAAGAGAATCGCCAGAGGGCCAAGTCTCGCGGACCGGGTTTGTGTCTCAATTGAAAACAACGGGGGGCAGGCTTGGCGCCATTTCCTCTCAGACATTTTCAAGGCTCGATTGAGATTTGAAAAAAGGCTCATCCTAACGGCCTCTTGCCTGCTTGTTCAATCAAGGCATTCGCCACCCGCTTCAACTCCACTTGCGCGCCCTGCCAGATGAAGCGCGGCAGTTCCGTCTTGATTTCCAGAGACCCAATCAGGGGAAGCCATGCCGCCTCGCTCACCAGCAGCGAGCGCTCGCAGAAGAAGAAACGTTTCAGGATTTGTGCCGTGTCAAGCCGCATCCATCTCGACCTCGGCTCGACGCCCGTCAAATAGGTTTCTGCCTGGGACACATGTTCTCCGAGTCAACTCGCGTTGCCAACAAGATCGCCTCACAAATGGTCTCATGCCCTGGAACCAAAACGCAAAGACTGGAAATTGACACAGGATCAGGTGCCCCATTTGGTTTCACCCATGCCTAACAACGTCGCATTAAACGGCGCAATGCAATACCCCTTCATGTTGCGAACGGCTAACGAACCGGTGCGTGGCTACACCATCTCGTGTAAAAAGTTCGCTCATGGCGCCTTGAGCAGAAATAGGGCATTCGCCGATTTCCCGGGCGCTAATCTGTTGAGAAATCATGGCATGGCTTCCCGCGCCTGAACGGGGTCGCCGTTTGGCAGAGTTCTTGCACCTTGAGTATTTGGACACAAGCTCATCATCGCCATTGAGGAGGTTAACTGCATGAAAAGTCCTACACGTTATTTGAGCATGGCGGCGCTGGCCGCATTTCTATTGCTGTTGGGGACACAGGTCCCGAGCGCCGTGGCCGCGCCCGGCTGGCAAGACGATTGGAGCGGGGCTGCGCCGCAGCGGAACTTACGCGACTTTGATGTTTTTCTGAGCCATCACCCCTGGATTGCCCATAAGCTTTGGCAAAAGCCGTCGCGCGCCAATAGCAAGGACTTTGTGAACGACAATCCCGAACTGAAGTTTTGGCTGGAGAATCATCCGTGGGCGCGCAGCCAGTTCCGCGCCGATGCCCGGGGGTTCATGGAACGGGAGAGGGACTTTGAGCGATCCGGGGCACGGTACGCCCATTATGGAAGCTACGGGCCGTGGAATAATGCGGCAGCGCGCGGGGAAATGGCCCGCTTCAGCCAGTTCCTGGACGATAATCCAGGGGTCGCGCGCCAATTGGCGCATAACCCGTCGCTGGTGAACGATCCGGGCTATTTGCGCCATCACCCGAAGCTCCGGGCCTTCCTCAACAGCCATCCGGGCGTTCGTGCCCGGTTGAATGATAATCCCGGAGCGTTCTTTGCCTGGTATGGGAGCTACGACGGGCATGGAACAGGAGGCCGGTGAGTTGAAACTTACTGCTTATCGACCAGTTGGAGCCGGTGTACATTACCCGGTCTAGTCTGAAACACTTGCAAAGTTTCCTTCGATGACCGTCAGGGCACGGTTGAAATCGTGCCCTGACGCATGCCTCAAGCGCTCATTACCCGCCGTACCTGATAAACCCCGTCGATCTTCCTCAAGTTAGCAATAATTTTTTCCAGGTGGGACATATCGACGATGTCGAGCGTCACCTCGATCGAAGCTTTCTCCTCACCGGTACGCGCTTCAATATTCTGAATATTGGACTGGACATCGCTGATGGCGGAAGTGACCTCGGCAAGGAGGCCGCGGCGGTCGGCAGTGTCAAGCGTGAGCCTGACTGGATAGAGACTGTACTTGGGGCCCGCCCACTGCACGGCAATGCGGCGGTCCGAGTCATAAAACAGATTTTGAACGTTGGGGCAGGACTTGGAGTGGACGGCAATGCCTTTGCCTCGGGTGACATAGCCCACAATTTCCTCACCGCGGATGGGATTGCAACACTTGGCGCGATAGACCATGAGGTCGTCATGGCCGTGTACCTGAATGGCCACTTCGCGTTCAATGCCCAGAGCCCGTTTGACGCTGGTGGAGGCGCGTGGCGGCGGCTCTTCTTCCATCGGCGTGGCGGGAGATAGTTTGGAAAGCACCTGACGCGGTGAAAATTTTCCATACCCCATGCCGGCGAAGAGGTCATCCATCTGGGAGCAGCCGTAATCGGCAGCCACTTCGATGTATCTCTCTTCGGTGAGGCTTTTCATGGGTAGATTATAGCGGCGTGCTTCCTTCTCCAGCAGTTTCTTGCCAATTTCAATGGCTTCTGTCCGCTCCGCCAGGTTGATCCAGTGCTTGATTTTGTTGCGGGCGCGAGAAGTCTTTACCAGGGCGAGCCAATCACGGCTGGGACGCTGGTTGGCTTGGGTGATGATGTCCACAATGTCGCCGTTGCGCAGCCGGTATTTGAGAGGCACGATGCGGCCATTCACCTTGGCGCCCACGCATTGGTGCCCCACTTCGGTGTGAATGGCAAAAGCGAAGTCGATGGGGGTGGCGTCGCGCGGCAGCACAATCACCTTGCCCTTGGGCGTAAAGGTATAAACTTCCTGCGGGTAAAGGTCAACCTTCAAGGTGGAAAGGAAATCGGACGGGTCCACCATATCATGCTGCCACTCCACCATATGCCGCAGCCAGGCGATCCGTTCCTCATCCTTGCCGGTTCCGGAGCGGCCCTCCTTGTACTTCCAATGCGCGGCGATGCCTTCCTCCGCCAGACGGTGCATCTCCTCGGTGCGAATCTGAACTTCAAAGGGCTGGCCGTGCGGCCCGATCACCGAAGTGTGGAGCGACTGGTAGAGATTCGGCCGGGGAATGGCGATGAAATCCTTGATGCGACCGGGAATGGGGCGCCAGGTGTTGTGGATGACGCCGAGCGCGGCGTAACAATTCTTGACGTTGTCGGTGAGAATGCGAATGGCCAGCAGATCGTAGACTTGATCGATTGAAATATGTTGGCGCTTCAGCTTTTGCCAGATGCTGTAAGGCCGCTTGATGCGCCCGTCAATTTGGGCGGGAATGTTGTGGGTGTCCATCTTTTTCTGCACCTGGCCGCACACCTCCGCCAGGAACTGCTCGCTCACTTTGCGACGGCTCTCCACCCCGCGTTTCACTTCTTCGTAGCCTTGCGGTTCAAGATAACGGAAGGCCAAGTCCTCCAACATGCCGCGCATCTTCCCCATGCCCAGGCGGTGAGCGATGGGCGCATAAATATCCAGCGTCTCCTGTGCGATGCGGCGTCGCTTTTCGGGAGGCAAGTGCTCCAGCGTGCGCATGTTGTGCAGCCGGTCCGCCAACTTCACCAGCACCACGCGGATGTCATCCACCATGGCCAGCACCATCTTGCGCAGATTTTCCGCCTGTTTTTCCTCCGGGCTGAAGAACTCAATGCGGCTGATCTTGGTGACGCCCTCGACGATGTGAGCCACTTCCGGGCCAAACTCCTGCTGCACGCGGTCGATGGTGGTGGTGGTATCCTCCACCACGTCATGCAACATGCCGCCCGCCAGGCACACTATGTCCAGCTTCATATCAGCCAGGATATTGGCCACTTCGAGCGGGTGGGAAAGAAACGGCTCGCCGGAGAGCCGTTTCTGGGTGCGGTGCTCCGCCGCAGTGAATTCGTAGGCTTTACGCAGAAATCCCAAGTCGTCGGTGGGACGATAGGCCTGGACCTTGTCGAGGATTTCCTGAAATTCAACCATGTCGCAATTTCATTCTGGGGAAATGTCCACGAAATTACTGGACAATGCGCTCGCCGTAGCGCCGGCATCTTGCCGGCAAAGGCCGCCGATGATTCCTACCAAGCATCACCGACAGATGCTTGGATTGTGAAAACCGGCCTCTAAAGCGGTGGAAGCTACTTCACTCGTTCCACATAGGCGTTTTCCGCCGTGTCGATGCGAATCATTTCACCTTCGGAAATGAACGGTGGCACCTGCACGATCAGTCCCGTCTCCATCTTGGCGGGTTTCGTAACGTTTGTCGCGGATCCGCCCTTGATGCCCGGCTCGGTCTCTACCACTTTAAGGTCCACGGTGGGCGGCAGGCTGATATCAATCGGGCGCCCTTCATAAAATTCCACCTTCAGCATCACGTCCGGAACCAGGTAGAAGGCTCGGTCGCCAACCACTTCCTTGTGAAGGTGGAGCTGCTCGTAATTTTCCGTATTCATGAAGCAATAGGTGTCGCCATCGGCGTAAAGATATTGCATTTCGGTTTCGTCGAGGATGGCGCGCTCCACGTCATCCTCGGAACGGAAGCGGTGATCGCTGAGCGAGCCGGTGCGCAGGTTGCGCATCCGCGCCTGCACGAACGCCCGCAGGTTGCCGGGAGTGCGGTGCTCCGCCCTGTGAATGGAAAACAGGTCGTTGTTGTGCTTGATAATCATGCCGGGACGAAGATCATTGGCATTCATTAAATTCCTCGAACTTTGTGGGATTGGGGGCTCGAAGTGAGGTAGGAAGCGAATGGAGTCCTTTCTCAGCCTGCCCTAAGGTCTTATTGTAGCGGGGGTTTGAAAGGGACGTCAATCGTGGTGGTCTGGCGGGCAAGGGGGGCGGACTGCTGTCCGGTGGTTAAACGCCGCTTTTCCATCGCTGTGTCGCGTCCCAGGCGATCCATAAAACAACGGGAGCGTATTCCAGCATCAGCATCGCGGACGAATCCTGGTAAGGCTGTCCGGCCGAATAGGCCACCACCGGCGAGTAACCCAAGGCACACGTCACGCTCATCAGCAGCCACGGACCATAAGCCTCAAAGCAAAGAAACGGTATGGACCAGGTGAAGTACCACGGAAAGGCATTCGGCGATACCAGAAGCATAGCCGAAATCAGCAACAACGAGGCGCGTAGCGGCGGCATATTTTTTCGAGTTGCATGTCCGGCCAACGCCAGCACCAGGAGCCCGGCTGCAACTTCAGCAAGACCCTTGGTTGGGATGACAAAATTCAAAAGACGGAAGAGACTATCGTTCCCTTCCCAGCCCCGGGCATAATCGGAGAGTCCTCCGAACAGCCTCCAGCCAGCCCCCGCAAAGGGCAGGTAGGCAGCAGTCACCACGCCCGCCAGCGCCCATCCATAGGCCCATCGCGTCCGTTTCAAAAAGACAGTTGCCAGGATCGCGGCGAAAAACTTGGAAACCACTGACAGTCCGAGAAAAATATTGGCAAGCAGCGGCTTCTGTCTTATAATGAGAAGGTTAGCAAGTAGCAGCGCAAACACGGCCAGGGAGTCGTGATGCCCGCACAGGGCAAATGCTACGATCACTGCGGGATTCCAAGCATAGGTCAAAACCCGGCACAAGGGCAGCCCTAAGCTGCCCAAGATCAGTATAATGACGGCGATTGACGCCAGATCAAAGGCCGTAAACAGCCGTTTGTATCCGGATATCGAGTGGACACTAACAAACACCACTTCACTGAGCGGGGGATAAGCCGTAGGCGTGAAGCGGCCCGTGGTGATGGGATGCGATGCATCCTGCAGCCTGCTGAGCTTGGGGTCCGCCGGGACAACGGTGTAGGGATTGATGAACTGACGCTCCACGCGCCCTTCCCATTGATACCGGTAAACGTCCTCGGAAATCGATGGGTTGAGTGGCAATAGCATGAGGCGGAAAATGACGGCCCCGCCCAGAATCGCGGCAAGCGCCACGGGTCCGGTGCTGAGGTTTTCCACCACATAGACCGCAACCCCGTAAAGAATTCCGGCCAGGAGCATCGAGGCAATGAACTCCGGCATGTGGGTGGTCAGCAGGCCGTGTTGATCCCAACGCCGCCATTGCTGGAGGACGGCGATCAGCGCCGTGCCTAAAGCCAAAATGATGGCGGTTGGAATCCAAGATTTAGGCGGCTTGTACATGTCTCAGGGTGCTGTTCCCTCTCCACTCGGCTTGGGAGCGGAACGCTCCGGCGAGGCGAAACCCGGCCCGGAGTTGAATGAGTCTTGCAGAGAATCGAGGAAAGTTCAACTTTGGCGAGAACGCGCTAGTGGGTCAGTTTGCTATAGCGGCGGTCTCTGACCGCCGGAAGCTGTTGATAAATAAAAGTCGGCGGTCAGAGACCGCCGCTCCAGCAGCGAAAATGTACCACTACCGAGAACACGAGCAAACCTTAGACTTCTGGAGAAGCTGAGATGATGCAACATTTTGTGCTGAGCGCCATCGCCGCCCCGAACCCGCTCATCCACTACGTCGGCTTGCTTTTCCGCAAGACTCCGTTCGAAGGCCTTTACCGCCCCAACCTGTTTGACCTGTCCATCCTCATTCCCTACTTCGGCACCTTGGTCATCCTTTCCGTTTACGGCATTCATCGTTATCATCTCACTTACATTTACCTGAAGAACCGCCATCGGATGCCCAAGCCGCCCCAGGGCGATCATTCGCTGCCGCGCGTCACCGTTCAGCTTCCCATTTTCAATGAGCGTTACGTGGTGGAGCGCCTGCTTGAGTCCATCACCGCGATGGATTACCCCCGTGACCTTCTCGAGGTTCAGGTTCTGGATGACTCGACCGACGAAACGCGCTTCGTCTGCTCCCAATTGGTGGCGGACTACGCCCGTGAGGGTTTTCCCATCAGCTATCTGCACCGCGACAATCGTGAAGGCTACAAGGCGGGCGCGCTGGCCGGGGGCTTGAAGCAGGCTTCGGGCGATATGATCGCCATATTCGATGCGGACTTCACTCCCACGCCTTCCGTTCTCCGCCAGATGGTTCCCTATTTTGCCGATCCGAAAGTGGGCGTGGTCCAGGGCCGCTGGACCTGGATCAATCGTCATTACTCCAACCTGACGGAAGTCCAGGCCATCATGCTGGATGGCCACTTCGTCATCGAACACGGCGGCCGGTATTGTTCGGGGCGGTTCTTCAACTTCAACGGCACGGCGGGCATGTGGCGGCGGGAAGCGATTGAAGATGCGGGCGGCTGGCAGCACGATACCCTGACCGAGGACACGGACCTCAGCTACCGCGCCCAACTGAAGGGCTGGAAGTTTATCTACGATCCTTCCATCGAGTGCCCGTCCGAACTGCCGGTGGAGGTGAACGCCTTCAAAACGCAGCAGGCGCGCTGGGCCAAGGGGCTGATCCAAACCGCCCAAAAAATCCTGCCTCTCGTTTGGAAAAGCAACGAGTCAATGAAGATCAAGCTCGAAGCCACCCTGCACTTGACGGCCAACGCCGCTTACCCTTTGATGCTGGCCTTCTCGCTCATCCTTTTTCCGGCCATGGTGGTCCGCTTTTATCAGGGCTGGTTCCAGATGCTTTATCTGGACCTGCCTTTATTCCTCGCCTCCACTTGCTCCGTTTCCACCTTTTACATGGTGGCGCAACGCGAGCTTTACCCGCGCCAATGGCTCGGGCGCACCCGGTACATTCCTTTCCTCATGGCCACCGGCATTGGCCTTTCCGTGATCAATGCCAAGGCCGTGCTCGAAGCACTCTTCGGGAAGCATTCGGAATTTGTGCGCACCCCCAAATATCGCGTGGAAGACCGCCAGGGCCACTGGGAATCGAAGAAATACCTGAAGAAGGGCGGATGGATTCCGTTCGTCGAGCTGGCGCTCGCCGTCTATTTTCTTTTCACCACCATTTATGCCATCACCACGGAAAACTACCTGACCGCTCCCTTCCTGATGCTATTCCTGGTTGGCTATTCCTACATGGCAGGCATGTCACTGCTCCAGACGCCCCTCCGCCGCCTTTACCATGCGTTGCCCTGGCCCTTGCGCGAGCCCGCCGTCACCGTCGAAACCTAATATCCTCAATCCACTGCCGTCTTAGCGGATCGTCATTCCCGCGCAGGCGGGAATCCACTACGCCGATACCACACTAGGCTCGCTGTCATTCCCGCGTAGGCGGGAATCCACCAAAATGACTGGCCCGAAAGCGGGTCGCCACCTTCAATCGCGTTTTGATTCACCGCGGCCTCTCCTGCGCCGAAAACCTCGGACAGTAAGGCGCTACCCGCGGCCACTCCGTTTCCCCGCGGATAATCAGGGCTTTGAGGTCAGGTCCGCTTCGCCGGTTTCGAGGTCGACCGGGACGGAAACGTGCTCCATGGTAATCAACCACTTGCCGTTGATCTTGCGATAGCAGTCGCTAACCCGCAGGGTAATGCTGAACTTTGTGCCGTCCTTTGCGGTCACGATCAGCGGTTGGATGCAGTGCGAGTAGGCCAGCGTCCCGCCGGCCACAATGTGAAGGTCATCCACTTCAAACTTGTCAACCGGACCGGGGAAGGCAGCAAGGAAGGCCTGCCAGTCTTTCTTGTAGTCGTCGAAGCCAACGTGCTGGCGCGGGGGATCCACGTCGAAGACAAACAATTCTAGAAGGACGATTATGTTTGTGGGAACTGCAGGAGGCTGTTTCGTTCCGTCCTTGAGCTCTACGAGCATGGCAAGACGTGCAAGGCTTTTCAACCGGGTGGAATCACCCAGTCATTTACAGCCCGCCACAGATCAAGCCGTGGGACTGGCTTAAATGGGGGAAAATATCCTCGCATCCATTCTGTCTTCAATGAACAAGAGAGAAAGGCGGGTCGGTCACCACGTGAAGGGAATAAGTAAGAGGGAGCTCGGCCTTTCGATGATGCTCTCGTATGATTAGGTGCATGGCTAGTCCCAGCTTGCTAGACCTTTGGGGCGATTCCACTGCTCCACGCAGTTCTGGCGACACCCGATGTAATCTTCGCGTCCGGAGTGGCAAAACACAGCGACAGCCTGCGCCCACAACACACGGTCTCGCACTCGCGGAATCCCTTGGACAGCAGATTAATCTGAGTCATGCCAAGGTGGAGGAAAATGCCCTTGTAGCCGATGCCGTGACAAAACGCGGAAACATTCTCATTTCGTGGGAACACGAAGCGGTTCCAACGATTGCGGGCCAGATTGCAGGTAACAGTACGATCTATCCGCAGAAGTGGCCCAGTGAGCGCTTTGATCTTGTGTGGGTATTTGACCGAGGTCTGGGTGCCACGAATTGGACGTTCACGCAGGTTCCGCAAATGCTGTTGCCCGGAGACGTCAGCGATCCGATTCCTTGGTCCTGACCCATTGGAAAGGGGAAATATATGCCAACCGTAGCCGAGATGATGGTGGAAGCACTTGTTCAGGTGGGAGTAAAACGAGTTTACGGCGTGGCCGGAGATTCCCTGAACAGCATTGTTGACGCCCTGCGCCGTCACGAGGGCATTACCTGGGTTCAAGTCCGGCATGAAGAGGTCGGCGCGTTCGCAGCCGCTGCTGAGGCGCAACTCACCGGGCAGTTGTCCGTTTGCGCGGGTAGTTGCGGGCCGGGAAATCTCCATCTGATAAACGGATTGTATGATGCTCACCGAAGTATGGCTCCTGTACTTGCTATCGCTGCTCAGATTCCGAGCAGTGAAATCGGCACAAACTACTTTCAAGAAACGCATCCGGAGCGTTTGTTTGCTGATTGCAGCCACTTCTGCGAATTCCTCTCCACGCCGCGACAGATGCCAAGACTCCTTCAGATTGGCATGCACACGGCTTTAAGCAAGCGAGGAGTATCGGTACTGGTGATTCCGGGTGACGTGGCGATGGAGGAGATCCCGGAAGACAAGTCGCGTCACGATTTCGCCCACCTGAGGCCGCGGGTGCGTCCCTCCGAGCATGATCTGGACGAATTGGCGGGACTGCTCAACGAAAGCAAAAAAGTAACGTTTCTTTGCGGCAGCGGGTGCGCGACTGCCCACGATCAGGTGATGAAGCTGGCAACCCTGCTACAGGCCCCCATCGTGCACGCGTTGCGCGGAAAAGAGCACGTCGAGCACGACAATCCGAACGACGTGGGGATGACGGGGTTCATTGGTTCCCCGTCCGGTTACCGTGCCATTGAAGGCTGTGATCTGCTCCTTATGCTCGGCACAGATTTCCCTTATCAGGCGTTTTATCCCAAGAAGGCCAGGATAATCCAAATCGACATCCGCCCCGAGAATTTAGGCCGGCGCTCCCGATTGGATCTTGGCCTGGTGGGCGACGTCAATGAAACACTCCTGGCTCTGCTGCCCAAGATAGAGCAGAAAGCAGATTCAAGTTTCTTGCAGGAATCGCTCGCCGATTACGCTACAACTCGCAAGGATTGGGATAGCCACGCTAAAGGCTTGGCGGGCCAGACACCCATCCATCCGGAATACCTTGCCGCACTGCTGAACGAACTTGCGTCGGACAATGCGGTTTTCACCTGTGACACCGGCATGAGCACCGTCTGGGCGGCGCGTTATCTGCGCATGACCCGGGACCGCCGCCTGCTCGGATCTTTTAATCACGGGTCCATGGCGAATGCCATGCCGCACGCCATTGGCGCCCAATTCGCCCAACCAGGTCGTCAAGTAGTCGCGCTATGTGGCGACGGAGGATTTTCGATGCTGATGGGCGACATTCTGACCGTCAGGCAGTACGAGCTGCCGATTAAATTGATCATTTTCAATAACAGTTGTCTGGGGATGGTGAAATTAGAAATGCAAGTTGCCGGTCTCCCCAATTCGGGTACCGACTTCAAGCCTGATGTAAATTATGCGCGTATTGCCGAAGTTGCCGGTATCCTCGGTGTGCGTGTTGAAGATCCGGCGGGTTTGCCGGGTGCCATAAAGCAAGCGATGGAGCATCAGGGGCCAGCGCTCCTGGACGTAGTGACCAACCCCTACGAGCTCATCAAGCCACCCGACCTCAAGCTAAGCCAGGCATGGGGCTTCAGTCTCTTCATGCTGAAGGAAACGGTGTTGGGTAATGCCTCGAATGTCACCGAATTGATCGAAAGCAATTTGCGGTGAAAAATTCTACGGGGATTTTGATCATCTGAAATCGACGCACTTGTGATCCAGCCAGTAAGCGTAGCGCGAACCTGTACGGTCCGCGACTTTTGGTTGTCAATAGCGGATGAACCGCAGACCTTCAAAGCGGGTCTGCGCCTGCTGCACGACTTGCTTTTTCTGCTAACCCACGGCAATTTCTACAGGCCCCGCGCTGGAGTTTCCTCAATAGTGGCGATGAGCAAAATCGGACACAGGGCTGTTCCATATTGGGCTGACGTTGGCATGGTCTCAACGTATAAATATAGAAGGCGAATAAAGTGATCGCCCCATCATTGGTAACTTCTGCGACTGGCGTATTCCATGCATCCAGTCTGCTCGAAACGGTGGGGGTTGCCGAGATGGATGGTTTTTATCGCTTCCCATCCTTCAAATCCTGCAAAGCAGAGCGGTGTCAGCGGGACTACTCGGCAATGAAGACAACGGGGCTCAAATCGAAATTCGCGGGAATTTATGCCACGGGAACACGTGGCGCTCGCCAACATTCCATCTGGCTTGAGTGCGATCGGGGCTGAAGACGGCGGAGGGGGTTGTGGGTTAAGTATCTCGCCACTTGAGGGGGACGCCTACAGGTCTGATCTGAAGGCAGGAGTGTGGCGTGCGGTGGGCTCTGCCTTCCCCGATTACTTAATCTTTGAGCTCGAGAAGACAAAAATCTAAAGGAGACGATTGTGAAAATTACGAAAACAGTGTTTCTCGGTCTGGTTGTGCTGGCGTTTGGTGTTATGACTGCCGCTGCGGCGGAGCACACCTGGACCGGCAAGATCAGCGACAGCATGTGTGGCGCCAACCACAAAAAGGGAGCCGAGCACGGCTCGACGACGATGTCAGATCGCGATTGCACGCTGGGCATAACGTTCGCCTCAAGGGCGACTTGCAGGGCGATACAATCAAAGTATCGAGCATTGTAATGCCAGCGAGTTAGAAAAAATAACCTGCTTCACCATAACATGACCTGAATGGCTGCCCGACCTGGGCGTGGCTCGCGAGAGTTGAGTTGCGTCCATTTTGAGGGCGCAAAGAATGAGCGCAGGAAATTCATTTCAATTGGGATTCCGATAATCCTAAAAACCGGGGGTCAGGCACCACGTTTTCTGGTATAAAAACCAGTTTAACGTGGTGCCTGGCCCCGGTTTTCCATGAGCGTGATCCAGAACGACGGACCCCCTTTTTGATCCCTGCTAATCTCCTCCTATCCACGCGATAGTTCCGCGTCATTTAATCGGCCTGAGCAATATTGACCAGTCAAATCAATGATGAAGGCGTAAATTACGGGTAGGATAAGAAGGCGACAATGGAAATTCCCGTTTAAGGAGAAACGACATGGCTGAGGCTACATCCAATAAACCAGAGAAAACACCGGTTACTCGCGAGCGCCTGGCTGAGCTGTTGAATGAAGATCTGTCGCGCGAATATCAAGCCATCATTGGTTACGTGGTCTATTCGCAGGTGCTGAAGGGGGCTGAGTATATGAATATTGCGGACCAACTCGCACTCCATGCCAAGCAGGAACTGGACCACGCCCTGATTATCGCCCGGCAGGTCGATTACCTGGGGGGGATGCCGACGGTGACGGCGCGGCCTGTGCAGACCTCTGAGGAAGCGACGGATATGCTGCGCTTTGATCTGACCAACGAGGGTGAAACGATTCGCAATTATCGCGACCGGGTTCGGCAATGCGAAGAATTGGGTGAATTCGCCATGGCCGAGCAGATCCGGGGGATTCTGGTTAATGAACAGGATCATCAAATCGACCTTGCCACCGCCCTCGGCGAGAACGTACCCGTCATGGGGAATACGGGAGTTCACAAAACGGGAAAATAATCGAGGCATTTTCGGTGTCCAGCTTTACTACGGTTTCAATTTCAATCGGAACAGTAAGCACTTCCCCGGTCCGCGAATGATGGGCCAGCGCGATCGATCCTGTTGGGTTTTTGTTCTCCTTAACCAAAAGTCCAGCGCCAGATAGCCTTCATGCGCGCGAAACAGAAGCTTGCTTTCAAGCGGTGGACGCTTTCGATCATCAGAAAGCCCGGGGGCGTGCGTGGTGATGAACAGGTCGTAGGTGTGCCCCACGGAAGGGGCGCAAGGGCGGGTCGTACTCGCCCAGCTCGGCAATGGCGCGAGCCTGACGGTGGTGCATCGCAGCTAAACCATGGATACCAGCATGAGTTTCACTCCGACGGCCGGGGTGCCGATGAGCACGCGCCATGCCCTTGGCGCGCCGATTATCATGATGTTGAGCGGCGGGTGCTGCATCGCAGGCGCGGCTTGGACTGCCAGGCAACTGCAGATGGACCCGCCGCTTCAATCAGGTCCCAATGACGTCCCTGTATATTGCGCGCTCTTTGTGGTCGATCGACCTTTTGGCAGGGCTGCCACGCTTTCGTCCAGATTCAGTTCCCCCTTTAAGAACTCAACGGCTCCTACCTACCTAATGGCGGCAGGCTCATAGCGCTAATGCCACTTCTTCGCGTTGGCTGCGAAGGTCGCCATCTTGACGACATGGGGATCGTCTGATGCTTTCCCCCTGGCAATGTCGGCTGCCGTGATCGGGGAGTCAGGATTCTTTCCCAACCACTTGTGGAAAAGTCCCTTGTGGATGTGGAACGGCGCGCGGGACGTCGAATTACGCTGTCCTGTAGGCATTCGTCAGTCTCCTCGGCGACTTGCCGTCATTCTCGGACTATCAACCAAAGTCCCAACCCGAATGATGACAGGGCACTAACCTGAAAGCTGTTCCCTAATGCACAGTGTCGGAGGAGAATCCACCCATGTTGGCGGCTAGCTTTTCGCGATCTCGGGTCAGTCACTTCATGAACAAGTTCCGCACGCTGGGCTTTATGGATTACGCGGGCAGCGGCGCGTTGACGGTTAACAATGGCCTCTTGAGCGTGATCCTGAGCGAGTGAATTGTGTTCTGATCAAGACCCCTTGGGAAGACTTAGGGTTGGTGAGCGTGGGAGGGGGGAAAGACTCAATTCCAGCGTGTGTGGTTCGCCAACGGGGGAGTCCAAGAATGGCAGGGATCTCAGGGAACTGCGCAGCAAAAGGTGCCGTTCGCGAAAATGGCGCTGGGCGCGCTGTCCCCACCCGCGCACGAAGTAATAGTTGAGCGTGCCGCCCATTACGGATCCCAGCACCGGTACGAGGCGGAAGAGTCCATTTTCCGCCATCTCAGTGCCAGCTCGTGCCGCGATACACTCAATAATGCGCGGAACGAACCGTTCGATCACCTGCTTGCGCACCAGATCTTTGCCCATGTCCACGCCCGCGGCACTCGCCACCGCCAGCCACAGTTCGGCCATATCGTCTTCGCTGGCATACTCGAATCCGTGCAACAGGCTCAGCTTCTGGATCATGCGCCAGGTGATGCCGCCCAGAAATCCGACATCGGGCAGAATGGAAAGAATGCCCCCCAAGCCGGCGCCCGCGCCCTCCAACATCGCCATCTTCATCGAGGCGCGCATGGTCTTGTCGGCAAGGTAATCCACCACCGGCAGCGGCACCGTATTCATTTCGCGGAATGATGTAACGTGCAGACCATAAGCGCGCCGGAGGTGATTCAAGTACCTCTCGGGGTTTACGCCCACGCCGCGGTAGGCGCGCAGCAGACCTATCTTCATGGCCTGCTCGGCTCTGCGGCGAATCCATGATGAACCTTGGGAGGCCATATTGTTTTCGATCGCCCTGTGGAATAGGATGTAGACAGCGACGCCCGTCCGCTGGTGGGTTCGCCTCGCAACATGGGCAGCCTCCCCTCTCTTTCGCCAACAATCGATTCCTTTGGGAAACCAAGGGGCTACGAACTCTATCTGTGCAATTAAGAACAGGGGCCGGAGCACTATTGACCTGACGAGCCAATCACTTCGTCGTATAAAGACAGTGGCAGGAAGGACTGACTTCCTCCGATCCGGTTGCGGGGTGACGTTCAGAGGAAAGGAATCTCCAATATGTTGATACTCATTATCATTTTGTTGTTGGTTTTGGGTGGCGGTGGAGGGTACTACGGCCACAGCCGCTGGGGTTACGGTGGTGGCGCCGGCATCGGGCTGGGGACCGTCGTAGTGATTCTCCTTGCTGCCTATCTCTTGGGTGGTTTCAACTGAGGCTATGCCCGCCACTCACCACTCCTCTGTTTTCCTCCAGAAGACATGCTGGCTGGTAATTAACTGATCGAAGGAGGGAAGTGGTAAAGTGCGCGCAGCGAATTCCGCGCAAGTCAGCGGCTGGAAGTGCTGACTCCGGAAGATGCACGACGAGAAGGAGATCTCATGGCTACAGCCTCGCCGGTCACGCTGTCCAAACTCGTGAACAGAGATGAAGTTGCGGAAGGCACCACCGCATTTCGCTTCGAAAAGCCAGGGGACTGGACATTCAAGGCGGGCCAGTTTCTCGACATGACTTTGGTTGATCCTTCCGAGACAGATGCCGAAGGTAATACGCGGACGTTTTCCATTGCCAGCGCTCCCCATGAAGAAACCCTGATGGTGGCCACACGTATGCGCAATACGGCATTCAAGCGAGTGTTAAAAACGATGCCGACTGGTTCCGCCGTAAAGATCGAAGGACCGTCCGGTAGCCTGACTCTCCATAGCAATGCCAAGCGAACGGCTGTGCTCATTGCAGGTGGCATCGGCATCACCCCGTTTCGAAGCATGGTGCTCTATGCGGCGAAGGAGAAGCTTCCTCACCGAATCATTCTTTTCTACTCGAACCGACGGCCGGAAGATGCTCCGTTTCTCGATGAACTAGGGGCTTTGGAAGCAGAGAATCCGAACTATAAGTTCGTCAGTTGCATGACCGAAATGGAGAAGTCGCATCAGTCCTGGCTCGGCGAAATTGGCCCTATCGACAAAGAATTGCTTTTGCGTTATCTGAAGGATGCCGTCTCTCCCGTCTACTACATCGCGGGGCCGCCGGAGATGGTGAAAAGCCTCCACACGATGGTCAAGGAGACAGGAGTCGGTGATGGCGACATTCGCGCGGAAAAATTTGCTGGCTACTAAATATACCACTGCGAAGGCCGCGAATCCTCTCAACCTCGATGGACAAATAGATTGAAGGGGTGGACGAGAAACCGGCATACGACGCGTTCGTAAAAAGTCCAGCCGCTCCCCTGCCTCTGTCCGACGTCTTGGTCTACCTGAAGCAGATGGTGCAGGGCCAGATCATTGAGCACAAGCAGTACACAGAAAAGCACGGCAAACGCCTACCGGAAATACTGAACTGGAAGCGGAGCAACCCCCAATGAATGAGCCAGCGTTTGGAGACACCGCCATAACGTAAGTCACTGGCGACAAGGGCCGTCCGGCGATGGATGAGCGCAAAGAGACATATTATGAGTCAGGAACTTGGATATCCCCTGCGTTTACCACCGATCTTTGAATACCGGCTCTGGGGCGGACGGCGTCTGGGCAATCTGTTCAACGTGCCATTGCCGGGTGACGGCCCGATCGGCGAAGCGTGGATCCTCAGCGACCGCGATGTCCATCAGAGCCGCGTTTCCAATGGGCCGCTCAGAGGGTGGACCATCGGTCAAGTGCTGGAGCAGTTCCCGGAGCAATTGCTGGGGAAGCAGGCACAGCGGTTCCGCCGATTCCCCCTGCTGCTGAAGTTCCTTGATGCACGTAAAATGGTCTCGGTACAGGTGCATCCCTCGGACGCCCACCGAGAGCTGCTGCCTGCGGGTGAAACCGGGAAGACCGAAGCATGGGTGGTGCTGGAGGCGGGGACAGAGAGCCGGATCTATGCGGGCCTGAAGCCAGGCACCACGGCAGACAGTCTGCGGCGGGCGCTCACGAACGGCGGGGTGAAGGATCACCTTGTTGGTTTCACTCCGAAGCCGGGCGACGGCGTCTTCATACCGGCGGGGACGGTCCACGCTTTGGGCGGTGACGTCGTGGTGTTCGAAGTTCAACAGAACAGCGACGTAACGTTTCGCCTTTACGACTGGGGCCATGTTGATGCCAACACCGGCCAGCCGCGAGACCTCCAAGTGGACCAGGCGCTGGCCTGCATTGATTTTACAGAGGGTGCGGCTGGTGTGGTGGCGCCCGTGGTGGAGACTACGACGCCGGTGGGGCGAGAAAGTCTCTTTAATTGTGAATATTTCCGGTTGTGGCGCCTGTGCGGACAATCGCCGTTTACGGTCGGCACCACCGGTGCGCCGCGCGTGCTGGTATGCATCGGGGGAACGGGGCAGGTGGAGCACGGCGGCGACACGTTTGCTGTCGGAAAAGGTGATGTGTGGCTCTTGCCAGCCGCGGTTGGGGCGTGTGTTTTCCGGCCGGGCAATGCTGTGACCTTGTTGGAAATTGCGCTACCGGAATAGTTTACGCCCGGGCAACATAGGGATGGTCGGCAGGGGCTGAACTCAAGCCGAGATTCGAAGACTGCAGAGGTGGAAGGACAGTGAAAAGGCTCATTGTTTATGATCTGGACGGCACTCTTGCTGAAAGCAAGTCGTCTCTGGACGCCGAGATGGCGGCACTGCTGCATGACCTCCTCGGTGTCATCAAGGTGGCGGTGATTTCCGGGGGTGACTGGCCACAATTTGAAAAACAACTGCTCCCCAATCTTCCCCATGACGAACGGCTGGTGAACCTCTCCATTCTTCCTACCTGTGGGACAAAGTTCTTCCAATACTCCGGGGATTGGAAAAAGCTCTATGAAGAAGATTTCACCGCGGATGAAAAAAAGAGGATCCTCAGTTCAATAGAGAAGGCGCTCGGGGTAGCGGGCTTCAAGGTCGAAAAGGTCTGGGGAGAGGTCATTGAAGACCGGGGAAGCCAGATAACATTTTCCGCATTAGGTCAGCAGGCCCCCTTGGAAGAAAAAAGCAAATGGGACCCTGATTTCACCAAGCGGAAGAAGATCAAAGCCATCATGGACACGTTGATTCCCGAGTTTTCTGTCCGCATGGGAGGGGCGACATCAATCGATACCACCAAACCTGGCATAGATAAAGCCTATGGCATCAGAAAGCTACGCGATCTCCTGGGCATTTCATTGAAAGAGATGATCTATATCGGTGATGCCTTGTTCGTGGGAGGGAACGATTATCCCGCGGAAGAAGCAGGTGTCGTTTCTATTCCCGTGCAAGGTCCTCATGAGACTAAACGGGTTACTGAAGCAATCATCGCTTGTTTAGATGGCGATCACCAAGCGTGACCTTGTGAGGTTTTTTGATGAGTGGATTTAAGTTGCAGCGCCTGGGGCTGATGATGGAGCCGGAGCCGGGTAATCCCCAGGAAATCGAAGGCGTCCTGAATCCGGCTGCCGCTCGCGGCCCGGATGGTCAGCTCTACCTCTTCCCACGTCTGGTCGGGCGGGGCAATTACTCGCGCATCGGCATTGCCCGCGTGCAGTTCAATGAAGCTGGTGATCCGGATGGAGTGGAGCGGCTCGGCATCGCCCTGGAGCCCGAAGCCGATTATGAGCGGCGGCCCGACGGCAGCGGTGGCTGTGAGGATCCCCGAATCTCATATGTGGAGCCGCTCCATCGCTACGTAATGACTTACACGGCGTTTTCGCCCCTGGGCCCGCGGATTGCCCTGGCCCTTTCGGAGGACCTCTTCCACTGGCAGCGTGTGGGGCTCGCGACCTTTTCCCCGTATCACGGCATCGCGTTGGGAAACGTTGATGACAAAGATGCCAGTCTTTTTCCCGTCGCCATCCCTAATCCCTCCGGTAAGCCGGAACTGGCCATGCTCCACCGACCGCTTTTTCCTGGCACTCGTCCGGAGGAAACCGCCTGCCACCCCGCATCCCGTGAGGTGGATCTCGATCGGGAAAGCATCTGGATTTCCTACTGCCCAGCAGTATCGAAAGGCCATGAACCCAATTACCTCGGCCGGTTTACCTCTCTTCACCGGCTGGCGACTCCGGTGTCACCCTGGGAGCGGCTCAAAATCGGAGGCGGTACTCCGCCCATCCTAACCAGGCACGGCTGGCTGATCATTTACCACGGCGTCAGCGAAATTGTGGGCCCCGGCAAGGAGGGACATCCATTGTGTTACTCGGCCGGACTGATGGTGCTTTCGAAGGAGCATCCACGCGCGGTCCTATATCGCTCAGCGGAACCGGTGTTGACGCCGAAGCTGCCGAAAGAACGCCGCGGAATCGTCAATAACGTTGTGTTCCCCACGGGCATTGACCGGCGGGATGACATTAGCTCACCGGACCGCTTCGACGTCTATTACGGGATGGCCGACAACCGGATTGGCGTGGCTCGCCTCGACGTGCCGGAATTCCTGCCCCCCGGAGGAATTACCGACCCGCCGAAACCAAAGGTGTAACGCATATATGACTGCAACCTTCGCGCCGCTCAATCAACGCGAAGCATGGAGGGCTCTCGCAGCCCATTACCCGAAGGTAGGGGGAGCTGCACCTTCGGAAGCTATTCGCGGAAGATACTAATCGCGGTGAGCGGATGACCGCCGAGGCCGTGGGCATCTACTTGGATTATTCCAAGAACCGCATCACCGACGAGACGGTGAGGCTTCTCCTGCAACTGGCGGAGGAATCTGGCCTGCGTTCCCGAATCGATGCCATGTTTCGGGGGGAGAAGATCAACGTGACCGAGAAGCGGGCGGTCCTGCACGTGGCCCTGCGCGCACCCCAAGGGCAATCCATAGTCGTGGACGGAGAGAACGTGGTGCCCCAGGTGCATGCCGTTCTCGATAAGATGGCCGACTTCTCCCACCGGGTGCGCAGCGGCGAGTGGAAGGGCCACACCGGCAAGCCGATCCGCAACGTCGTCAATGTCGGCATCGGCGGGTCTGACCTGGGGCCGGTGATGGCGTACGAAGCCTTGCGACACTACAGTCAACGCAACCTGACCTTCCGGTTTGTATCCAACATTGATGGCACCGACTTCGCCGAGGCCACGCACGACCTCGATGCCGAGGAGACGCTTTTCATTATTTCATCGAAGACTTTTACGACTCTGGAGACGATGACTAATGCGCACACTGCGCGAGCCTGGGCCCTCGCGACTTTGAAACAAGATGCCGCCATTGCCAAGCATTTCATCGCGGTCTCGACCAACGTCGAGGGGGTGGCGAAGTTCGGCATTGACACCCGCAACATGTTTAAGTTCTGGGACTGGGTCGGCGGGCGCTACTCGATGGACGCGGCGATCGGAATCTCGACGATGATCGCCATCGGCCCCGAACATTTCCGCGTCATGCTCGATGGCTTTCATCAGATGGACGAGCATTTCCGCACCGCCCCTTTCGAGCGCAACCTGCCGGTGCTCATGGGACTCCTGGGCGTCTATTACAACAACTTTTTCGGCACTCAGACCCTCGCGGTTTTGCCCTATGAGCAGTACCTGAAGCGCTTCCCCGCTTACCTCCAGCAGTTGACGATGGAGAGCAATGGCAAACACATCACGTTGGATGGAACGGCGGTCGACTACCAGACCGGGCCGATCTACCGGGGGGAGCCGGGCACCAATGGCCAGCATTCCTTTTACCAACTGATCCATCAGGGGACGAAGCTCATCCCCTGCGACTTCATCGCGTTTGCCCAGCCGCTGAACCCGCTGGGCCGGCACCACGACATATTGCTTGCCAACGTTTTTGCCCAGGCGGAGGCGCTGGCTTTTGGCAAAACGGCGCAGGAAGTCCAGGCCGAAGGCACGCCTCAGTGGCTCGTGCCCCACCGCACCTTCGAGGGCAACCGCCCGTCCAACACGCTCCTGCTGGAGCGCTTGACCCCGGCGGCGCTGGGGAAACTTGTCGCACTGTATGAACACAGCGTTTTCACTCAGGGCGCCATCTGGCAGATTGATTCGTTCGATCAGTGGGGAGTCGAGCTGGGGAAGGTACTTGCCCAGCGCATCATCCCCGAACTCGAGAGCCAGAAAGAGTCCCAACTCCAGCACGATAGTTCAACCAACACTCTGATTCGGCGCTACCGGAAACTCAAGAATGCGTCATCATGACCCTCGGTTTTGACCACCCTCTGCATGTACTGCTCTTTGACCAGCAAATTGAAGCGAATACGAACGCAGCACAACGGTTAACTTGCGAGGGATGACCGCCGTCGCTGTACGCGCCTTTGCTGAAACACTGTTCGTTTTTCTTCCGTGCAAGCACGACTGCAACGAAGTTGACCATTCAGCTTAACTTCCCAATATCTGCCCATGATGAGCAAAACGGAACAGCTTCGTGGTTAGGCTGGTGCGATGCTGCGTAGTGGGCGAGGATAAATGTGTTGCCGAGCGGAGTAACGATACTCGCTCAAAGCGATGACCCGGTTCTCCAGACTATAGCTTCTTTTGGAGCGAAGGGTGCGTTCAACAAAAGGAGCTGTTATGAATTCGACGTCTAAATGCGCACATCCCGCTTGCAACTGTATACCCGCGGACGGGAAAAAACACTGCAGCGAAAGCTGTGCCGATGCGGAAGGCATGTTGGAAACAACCTGCCAATGCCAGCACAGCGGGTACCAGGGCCAAAAACTGAAACCCTAGTCGATTGGCCAGCATGAATGTTCCGCACGAGTGTTCGTTCTTTGGCGGACTATTTTCCATCACAACAAGAGGAGGCACAGCGCAACCATGGCACATTCGATGACCCTTTCGACGACCCTCGCTCCGCCGGCGTTGGATGAGATTTGTATCAACACGCTTCGCTTCCTGGCCGTGGATATGGTGCAGAAGGCCAACTCTGGCCATCCCGGGCTGCCCCTGGGCTCGGCGGCAATGGCTTATGCACTCTGGGATCGCTCGCTCAAGTTCAATCCGCGTGATCCCCTGTGGCCCGACCGCGACCGCTTCGTTCTCTCGGCCGGACATGGATGTGCACTCCTGTATGCGCTGCTTCATGTCACGGGTTTCGACTTGCCGCTGGAAGAGCTGGAGAGATTCCGCCAATGGGGAAGTCGTACACCAGGACATCCGGAATATGGCAAGACCGCCGGCGTCGAAGCCACCACCGGTCCCTTGGGGCAGGGATTGGCCAATGCCGTCGGCATGGCTATCGCCGAGGTGGCCATGGCAGCGCGCTTTAATCGACCCGGGCACACGGTCGTGGACCACTACACCTACGTCTTGGCCAGCGATGGCGATTTGGAGGAGGGGATCTCTTCCGAGGCCGGATCCGATGCGGGGCACCTGCGGCTGGGCAAACTCATTGTCCTCTATGCCAATAACCACATCACGATCGAGGGTAATACGGAGCTGGCCTTTACCGAAGACCGCATGGCCCGTTTCGCCGCATTCGGCTGGCACGTCCAGCAAATCGAACAGGGCAACGACATCGACGCCGTCGCCTCCGCGCTGAAGGCTGCCCGGGAAGAGACGCGCCGGCCATCCTTGATTCAAGTTCGCACCCACATTGGCTATGGCAGCCCCCACAAGCAGGACACCGCCGCGGCCCACGGGGAGCCGCTGGGTGTGGAAGAGGTCCGCTTGACCAAAAAGGCGCTGGGATGGCCGGTGGAACCTCCCTTCCTTATTCCCGAGGAGGCCTTGGAGCATTTCCGCAGGGCGATCGCGCGGGGAGGTGCGGCGCAGGCGGAATGGGAGTCACGCTTTGAGGCTTTTGCCAAGGAGCACCCTGACTTGGCGGCGGAGTTCCAGAGAGTCATACACCGGCGGCTTCCCCAGGGTTGGGACGGCAACCTTCCAACATTTGCCCCGGCGGACAGCCCCATGGCAACCCGTATCGCTTCGGGAAAGACCATCGCGGTTCTGGCTTCTCATCTGCCTGAAATGATGGGAGGCTCGGCCGATCTTGATCCCAGCACGCACACGAGCATTGGCGGGGCCGGGAGCTTCGAGCCTGACAGCCTGACCGGGCGCAACATGCACTTCGGTATCCGGGAGCATGCCATGGGCGCCATTCTGAATGGCATGGCATTGCATCGCGGTCTCATCCCTTATGGGGGGACCTTCCTGATTTTCAGCGACTACATGCGTCCTCCCATGCGCTTGGCGGCCATGACGGGGCTGCCGGTGATCTATGTCTTCACCCACGACAGCATCGACATGGGAGAGGACGGCCCTACCCATCAGCCTGTTGAACAACTGGTGGGATTGCGAGCGATTCCCGGCATGGTAGTCATTCGGCCGGCGGATGCCAACGAGACGGTTGCCGCCTGGCGCGTGGCCATTGAGCGGAGGGAAGGTCCTGTGGCCTTGATTTTGACCCGCCAAGGACTCCCGGTGCTCGACTTGGCTAGCTATCCAGGCATTCCCGCAGGAGTTCCGCTGGGTGGCTATATCCTGGCGGACTCTCCGCCGGATACACGCACCGACGTTATTCTGGTCGCAACCGGCTCTGAGGTGCATCTGGCGCTGGAAGCCCGTGATCGATTGGCGAGCGAGGGCGTCCAGGCAAGAGTGGTGAGTATGCCGAGCACCAACATCTTCTCGATGCAGCCGGACCGGTATCGGGACAAGGTTTTGCCTCCGGGCGTGCCCCTGCTGGTCATCGAGGCCGGCGCGTCCCTCGGCTGGAAATCCTATGTCGGTCCCCAGATCGCCGTGATCGGGGTGGACACCTTCGGGGCATCAGCGCCCGGGCCAGTCGTGATGCAGCACCATGGGTTCACCGTGGAAAATGTCTCGAAGCAAACCCATAGCCTGCTTCGCCATGCCAGGGAGAAATCATGATGCGCGTGGGGATTGCCGCGGACCATGGAGGGTTTGCCTTGAAGGAGCAGTTGGCGGAGCTGCTGCGCGGCTCGGGGTACGAGGTCGTGGACTTCGGCGCACACCAGTTGAACCCCGAAGACGACTACCCTGACTTCGTCATCCCCCTCGCCAGGGCCGCTTCCGCTGGGAAGATTGACCGTGGAGTGGCCATCTGCGGCAGTGGCGTGGGAGCATCCGTCGCCGCGAATAAAGTTGCCGGGGTGCGCGCCGGGCTTATCCATGATGTGTTCTCTGCCCACCAGGGCGTCGAAGATGACAATATGAACATCTTTTGTTTGGGTGAGCGGGTGATTGGGCCGGCGCTCGCCTGGGAACTGATCGAGACCTTTCTGACCGCTCACTTCAGCGGCGCTCCGCGCCACCTCCGCCGCTTGGCGAAGGTCCAGGCGCTGGAGAACCACGAAGCTGAAGCATGAAGGGTTCATTTGGGACGTTTTGATGAGAGAGAGGAAAACCACATGGAATTGGGCATGATCGGACTGGGCCGGATGGGAACCAACATGGTGCGAAGGCTTCTGCGGGCCGGTCACCAGTGCGTCGTTTACGACCTCCATCCGGAAGCCGCACAGTCGCTCGCCAAAGACGGAGCGGTCGGAACAACGTCGCTCGAAGACTTCGCGAAGAAGCTGAAATCGCCCCGCACCGTCTGGATGATGGTGCCGGCCGGCGTGGTTGATCCGACGCTGGCGGCCCTCGTCCCGCTTCTCGAACGTGATGACGTGGTCATCGACGGCGGCAACTCCTATTACCACGATGACATCCGCCGCGCCGCCGCATTGAAACCAAAGGGCATCCATTATGTGGACGTGGGGACCAGTGGCGGGGTCTGGGGGGCAGAGCGCGGCTATTGCCTGATGATCGGCGGTGATGAAATTGTGGTCCGGCGCATTGATCCCATTTTCGCCGCCCTGGCCCCAAGTATCGAGGCGGCGCCCCGCACGCCCGGCCGGGATAAGCTAGGCGGCAGCGCCGAACACGGCTACTTGCACTGCGGCGCGAGCGGCGCGGGCCACTTCGTCAAGATGGTTCACAACGGTATCGAGTACGGCATCATGGCCTCTTACGCGGAGGGGTTGAACATCCTTCGCCACGCCAACGCGGGCAAGCAGCAGCGCACCGTCGATGCCGAAACCACGCCGTTGCGCAACCCCGAGTATTACCCGTACGACCTGAATCTGGCCGACATTACTGAGGTCTGGCGCCGCGGCAGCGTCATTGCCTCGTGGCTCCTGGACCTGGCCGCCACGGCGCTGCTCGATAGCCCGGACCTGGCGAAGTTTGCCGGCCGGGTGTCAGACTCCGGGGAGGGGCGCTGGACGATCGCGGCGGCCCTCGACGAGGCGGTTCCAGCCCCCGTCCTCAGTGCCGCGCTGTACGCACGCTTCAGCTCGCGCGGCCAGGAAGACTTTGCCGACAAGATATTGTCCGCCCTTCGTTATCAGTTCGGCGGCCATGAAGAAAAGGCCGCCACCAAGAAGGCAGGTGCCTGATGGCCGCCTCCCGTTCCGACGCGCTGGTACTTTTCGGTGTGACGGGCGATCTCGCCCACAAGATGATCTTCCCGGCGCTCTATGCGATGGCGAAACGTGGTGACCTCAAGGTTCCGGTCATCGGCGTCGCGTTCCCGAAGTGGAATCTGGACCGTCTCCAGAAACGCGTGGCCGACAGCCTGAAGCGGGCCGGCGGGATCGATAACCAGCGTGCCTTCCATTATCTTATTTCCCTGCTTCGATACGTGAGCGGGGATTATCGCGACCCGGGCACCTTTACCGCAATCAAGAAGGAACTGGGAAGCGCCCGGCGGCCCGCGCACTACTTGGCTATCCCACCATCGATGTTCGAGACGGTCATCAAAGGGCTTGGCGCCGCGAACTTGGCCAAGCATGCGCGCGTCATTGTGGAAAAGCCGTTCGGACGCAGCCTGGCCTCCGCACAGGAGCTCAACCACGTCGCGCGGACGGAGTTCCCGGAAGATTCGATCTTCCGCATCGATCACTTCCTGGGGAAGGAGGCGATCATGAACATCCTCTATTTCCGTTTCGCCAATTCTTTCCTGGAGCCGATCTGGAACCGCAACTATGTGGCCAGCGTCCAGATTACCCTGTCCGAGGATTTCGGTGTGGAGGACCGCGGGGCGTTTTACGAAACCGCCGGCTGTCTACGCGACGTGATTCAGAACCACCTCTTCCAGGTCGTCGCGCTACTGGCCATGGAGCCCCCGGCCGACCGGGATTTTGGAGCCGTGCACACAGAGAAAGCCAAGGTCTTCGAAGCCATGCGCCCTCTCAAGCCCGATGACGTGGTGCGCGGCCAGTACGCTGGCTACCGCAAGGAGCCAGACGTGGCGAAGAACTCCGACGTCGAGACTTTCTGCGCCCTGCGGCTTTTCATTGATTCGTGGCGCTGGGAGGGCGTGCCGTGGTACCTGCGCTCTGGAAAATACCTGGCTGATACCGCAACCGAGGTCCTGGTGGAGCTGAAGCCCCCGCCGCAGCGGCTTTTCGCCGACTCCGCGCCGACGACCGGCCGGGCCAACTACTTGCGCTTCCGGCTCTCCCCCAGCGCGGCCATCGCCATTGCCGCTCGCGTCAAACTCGCCGGGAAGGAGTTTGTCGGCGACCAGCGCGAGCTCTACCTGCTGGAAGAAACCCCGGCAGAGGAATCACCCTACGAGCGGCTTTTGGGCGACGCCATGAACGGCGATGGGGCGCTCTTCACCCGTGAAGATGCGGTTGAGGCTGCTTGGGCGGTGGTCGATCCAGTCCTGAAGACCCACCATCGGGTTCGCCCCTACAGGCGCGGTAGCTGGGGGCCGAAAGAGGCTGACGCGATCATAGCTGCAGGCGGCTGTTGGCACAACCCCAGATCCAAAGGGTCATCCGGAGGATGAGTTTGCCGCGGCCGTCTTTCTGGCCGCCCTGATTGCAGCCGGCCCGGCCAGCCACACCAACGCCGCACTGTTCTATCCAGGAGAGATAATGATGAAAGCCACCCAAAAGCTCCATGAAATGGGCCAGAGCCTCTGGCTCGACAACATCACTCGGGGCCTCCTGACCAGTGGCACGCTCCGCCGCTACATCCAGGAGTTCTCGGTCACGGGACTCACCTCGAACCCCACGATTTTCGATCACGCCATCAAGAATAGCCAGGACTACGACGACGGCATCCGCCAGAAAGTGCAGGAAGGTAAGTCGGGCGAGGCGCTGTTCTTCGAGTTGGCGGTGGAGGACCTCCGGCAGGCCGCCGATCTTTTCCGGCCAATCCACGAGCTGACGAACGGTGTCGACGGCTGGGTTTCCTTGGAGGTCTCGCCCCTGCTGGCCCACGACACGTCCGGTACCCTCGCCGCCGTCAAGGCTCTTCACGCCCACGCAGAACGACCGAATCTCTTCATCAAAATTCCGGGTACCGCGGAGGGCTTCCCCGCCATCGAGGAGGCGATCTTCGCGGGCGTGCCCATAAACGTGACACTCCTGTTCTCCTGCACACAGTATGTCGCAGCCGCCGAAGCGTACCTGCGCGGCATCGAACGACGCATCGTTGCCGGGCTGAACCCCGATGTCGGCTCCGTGGCTTCGCTGTTCGTCAGCCGCTGGGACGTTGCCGTGGTAGATAAAGCCCCCGAGGTGCTGCGAAGCCAGCTTGGCATCGCCGTAGCCGGGCAGACTTATGAGAGGTACCGTTTTCTGCTCGACTCGGCGCGCTGGCAGCGCATCTTCAACGCCGGCGCCCGGCCCCAGCGCCTCCTCTGGGCCAGCACTGGAACCAAGGACCCCAAGGCATCCGACATCCTGTACGTCCACGCCCTCGCCGCACCGCTTACCATTAACACGATGCCCGAGACGACGTTGAAAGCCCTCGCCGATCATGGGGATATCGGCGAGACCATGCCCGCGCGTGCCGACTCCTACGGCGAGGTGCTGACCAAGTTCGCGAAGGCGGGCATTGACGTTGAAGCCTTGGCCGCCCAACTTCTGGAAGAAGGGGCCGGATCGTTCGTGAAGTCCTGGAACGAGTTGATGGAGTGCATCGCATCCAAGAGCAAGACACTCAAGGTCGCGTGAGGCCGGAACGGGCGAGGATGACGGCCGGTGCTGCCGGCTCAACTTCGCCGCGAAGCTGCGCTGGGAGATGAGCGGTCAGGCGGTTTAACGAAGGGCATGGAGGTCAGCTTCGTGAGCCTGAGGCATTCTTGGTTCCGTTAGCCCTGTGCCCGGATCGACTTTCACAGGGGGCCCTTATGGTGGGTTTATTTACTTTCATTTCCTACTACGAGTTGGTAGGAAAAGGATACTTGTTGTGAGAAAGGTCAAGACCGAGGTGCCCGCTGTCATGACAATTGGGCATTCGACTCGCACATGGAAAGACTTCCTCGATCTTCTGCGGGCGCACCGCGTGAAGCGCGTCATAGACGTGCGCAGTATCCCCCGATCGAGACACAACCCACAGTTCAACCGGGAGACCCTATCGACAAAACTGCGGGCCGCGAGGGTCGGCTACGTACACTTGCAAAAGCTCGGGGGCTTGCGCCATGCACGGCGCGATTCCCCGAACATGGGCTGGCGCAATACTTCATTTCGTGGGTTTGCCGATTATATGCAGACCTCCGAATTCGAAGCAGGGTTAAACCGATTGATGAAACTGGCCGGGCAGAAGCGGAGCGCGATTATGTGTGCGGAAGCGGTTCCATGGCGTTGCCACCGTTCGCTCATCGCGGATGCGCTGACCGTACGCGGGATCCGGGTTGACGACATCATGAGCTTGAAACGTTCCCAGGTTCATTCACTAATTCCTTTTGCACGTGTCCGGGGTCATCACATCACGTATCCTCCCGGCGATCAAGGAGGCGGGCAAATCACGCGATGGAGCGGAAGTGGCGCCATAGCGTAAATCGTTTCGACACGATTTTCCTTTCGCGAAAGATGACGGGGGAATCGACAAACAAAGGTTTGAGAATGGGATCAATGATGCCGCTTGATTATCCATTGTGGCTGCGGGCGACGCACTTCTTCAACTTTCTTCTCCTGTCGCTTCTCGTTCGGAGCGGTCTCGAGATCTTGAGCGCACATCCGAGACTTTACTGGAACGATCACTGCACCCCGGGTAGCGAATTGCTCAAGTTCACGAAAAAGCAGCGACCTAAGGACCGACTCTGGACGGCGAGTGACGAGGAAGCCTCATTCCCGTCCGCGATTGCCCTGCCCGGCCACGAGAATCTAGGTCTCGGACGGCACTGGCACTTTCTCGCGGATTTCGCATGGCTGCTAGCAGGTTTGGTATACGTGGTGATGCTCTTCGTCACGCCGGAGTGGCGACGGCTGATCCCGACTTCCTGGCAGATTGTCCCGGACGCGTGGCACGCAATGCTTGCTTATCTGAGCTTCCACATCGTGGAAACGCCGGGAGGATATAACGCTTTACAACAGTTGAGCTATGCGGCAGTCATATTCATGCTCGCACCGTTCAGTATTGCGACCGGGGTAGCGATGTCCCCAGCCGTTGCCGCCCGTTTTCCGTGGTACATCAAAATCTTTCACGGACGGCAGGGCGCACGGAGTCTGCATTTTCTGGCTCTTTGCACGTTCATCGTATTCTTCATCGGACACGTCACGATCGTGGTTCTGCATGGTTTCCGGAGAGAGCTGGCGCTGATTGTTCTAGGCGAAACCCACAGCCCGCATCTGACGTGCGCTCTGGTGGTTTGGCTATCCGGGCTGAGCGGCATCGTGGCCATCCATGTAGTGACAACGGTGTGTTCGCGCCGCCGCCCGCGCTTTGTCCAGAAAGCCACTCAGTCAATCACCGATCCGTTGCGCACGCTGCTCTTCGGCCATGAGATTTCCGCGCAGCATTACTCACTTACGGACATCTCGCCATACTTCTGGGTGAACGGCCGCCCACCGAAAGAGGAGAACTATTTGGCAATGGCAAGTGACCAATTCGCAAATTACCGCCTGAAGGTCAGCGGAATGGTCGAATGGCCCCTGTCCCTGACTCTGGCGGACCTCCGCGCAATGCCGAAACAAACTCAAATTACCAAGCACTGTTGCATTCAGGGCTGGTCAGGCGTTGCGGAGTGGGGCGGTGTATCTCTGCATCACATCAT